>Ga0315908_10000253_pt1 | contig 42004 bp, 52 predicted proteins | sample LakEriMetagenome_12_FD_203520 | JGI IMG/M metagenome (GOLD analysis project Ga0315908, IMG submission 203520) | Freshwater fungal communities from buoy surface, Lake Erie, Ohio, United States - Buoy 4 MA124 | ecosystem: Environmental > Aquatic > Freshwater > Lake > Lake biofilm | place: USA...
CAATACCTTCATTGAAGATTCCGGCAACGGTGTTTTTGTTGAATTGTTTAATGAGCGGCCTAAATCAACTTCTTTTCGAAAACAGGCTCTCTTAACCTTAAGAAAAGAAGTATTAAAGGGCAATATCGGCGACATTGAATTCAACGGTGAATTTAAAACACTTTCACGGGAATTAAAGAAAAGAGGAGCAGATCCCTGGTTATTCCTCTCTGTTATCTCAAGGGGGAGTTATTTTTCAATCAAAAAAGTTATTTTTTATGGAAGGCGAGATCGCTAATGGCTTTTGCACGACAAAACCCCCATCTTTTTACCTCAACCAATGCTAATAAAGCCAGTATAGACACTGAATTAAATACGCAAACTCAGTGGATTAACGCAACCGACAAAAAGATTGATGACGTGGCTGCTGCCGGCATTCCCGGTGTCACCGACCTTTCTAATATCGGTAAAATTCCTTTTACTGATGGATATACGATTGAGTGGGGGAAGCTCACATTAGATTACGTTCAGCCTGCCTCTCTTAATGAGACGATATTTCAAGATTCAAGTATTACGCAAAGGGTGTTGGGCAATATATGTGTTGGAACACCGCAACTTCAAGCTTCATGCGTAATAGCTGAGAAATTAGCTCTCAATTCAGTGACTCCTACAAAAATACCTGAAAACTCTATTCCAGTATCTAAATTACGTTCTAATGGTCACGCTTGTTTTTTAATCGGAAATAGTAACGATCATACCTATAATGAGCTTGTAGCGACAGCATATCAAATTCCAACGGGTCTTCCCGGTGGCACAGCTCCATCGATGCAACCATTGAGTGTCATTTGGAATGCCCAAACGAACAACAGTCTTAGTGGAAACAAAATCGCTTTGAAAGGCCTTGTCGGTGGGCAACTTGCTGATTCAACGATTACAGCCACTCAAATCGCTGATGCGAATGTCACAACCGCTAAAATTGCCAACAATGCCGTCACAACCACTAAAATCGCTGATGCGAATGTCACAACCACTAAAATTGCCAACAATGCCGTCACAACCGCTAAAATCGCTGATGCGAATGTCACAACCGCTAAAATTGCCAATAACAGCATCATAACTAGCCACCTAGTGAACAATGCGGTGACAGGTGATAAAGTCGCCGATTTAACACTGCCCTACACTGCTCTTCAGGCGGCAGGCAGTGTGTCTATGCTAGCAAGCCGCACAGATTTCAATAACGGACGTATCTACGCCATGATAATGACGGATTGGTGTGTGCCTGTCACAAGACCTGGTCAGCCATATGTCAGTTCAGTTGCCCTTAACGAGGTGTTCAACAATAGCGCAAACAATGCTTTCAATGGTGTTAAGCTGCAGAATGCAACGATTGATGGTGCTAAACTCATTGATAACTCTGTTAATGGTTCTAAAATGGTCAATAGCACCGTTTCTGGATCCAAGCTGATAGATGGGTCAGTGTCTACCACCAAACTGAGTGGGACTGCACAGTTTATCCCTTTCGCCATGGGGTATTACGTTGCTAGTGGAGGACTTCAAAAAGGAATTGGCGTTCAATCCGTCGCCCCTATAAGCACTGGCATGTACCAAGTGACCTTTAATGCAGAAGCCAATGATGCTAATTACATTGTATTATTGGGAGCTGACAATCCGAACAGTCCCGGAGCCATCTATTCTGCAGAAGTATTTTCTCGTACAACTACAGGATTCATCATTAGAACAGGATTTAATAATACAGCTGTTGCTTCAAGTTTCAATTTTCTGGTCTATGAGTTTTAAAATGATATTTTTTTTTCATGAAATTTCATCACTGGAAACAAAACAATCTTTTCCTGATTTCTGGGATGAAAACGGTAAATTTTTTATCATTGAGCGAGACGGTGAAGAAGCGGGGCTATACGCTATCACCGATTGCGACCTTGGGAGAGCTGAGGTTTTCTTAACCGTTTTTCCTAAATTCAGGTTTAAAATAATTAATAAATCAACAATCAACTTCATGATGAACAAACCATTTTCATATGGATTCACAGAAGTATGGACGTGGACGACATGGAAGAGCTGGATCAAACTTATGGAACGTCTGGACGGGGTTGAGAGACAAGAACACGGACCGTCCTGGTCACAAGACACAAATAAAACATGGTTTAAAAGGACAAATATATAATGTGCGGTAGATCTGATGCGCCTAAGGCTCCTCAACTAAAACAACCTACTTTTTCAGCTCCTAATTTTGAGGCGAGACCCTACCAAGACCCAGGATTTAACGTTCCTCAGTATCAGAGTCCAGGTGACGTTGCACCCTACATGGATCCAAAGTTTAATGTTGATAGGGTTGAAAGAGCTCCAGACCCCCGAGAGATGAGCGAATTCTTTAATATGATTACGGGTACTAAATTTTCCCGAAGCCAAATGAGGGGAACCGATGGAAGACCAACCTCGAGAACCTCCGTTGAAAGAATCAGAAATCAAGCAGAACAAGCTTTTATAAGTGGTTTGGAGGAAGCGATGAGAGAGACAATGCAAGGCATTCAGCAGTTATCCAAAACACGCCCGGATGTTGTTCAAAGGTTCATGCCTTTCATTAATACCATCGGAAACCTTAATCAAGAAACGGTTGCCGATGTCAATAGAATTGCCGGATTTCAAGGATTTCAAGAAGATGTCAATCGGTTCAGAGCGATGTCCAGAGCTTATGTCGAGGAGAACTTTGATCGGCAAGCTCGGGCTCTTGAAGATAGTTTAGCTCAAAGAGGGTTATCTCACTCTCCCGAAGGAAGTGCAGCTAGGAGAAATCTTGAACAAAGCTTCAACAAATCGATAAGAGACAATGATTTTGAATCGATTCAAAAGAGTCGTGATTTCGCGGCTCAGGAATTTAAAGATCAAAAAAGTCGGTTTGATGTGAGGCAAACGGGTCGTGATCGCCTCGCTCAAGGGGCTGAAGCAGAATACAATTTGATGCGCCAATATGACGCTGATCTAGAAGCTGATAGGACTCTGCGTTTCCAAGAACAAGGAAGCCTACTCAATACCCAGAATGCTCTTTTAAAAGATGATTTTAATCGTGGAATGAGCGGGAATGTTGAAGGTCATGCACTCGGTCTTTATGGTACAGACAATCAGATACAAAACCAAGCATATGCCAACAAGGTTCATCAATTCGGCGCTGATTTGAATCATAATCAAGGACAGCTTGATGCATCCGGAAGAGCCTTTACTGCTGGCCTACAAGCTAATCAACAAACACAAAATAACAACCAACACCGGTTCGCTAATGCCTTAGCATTACAGGCAGCCAGAGCTGGTCATAACACGAATACGTTTAATAATGGGATGAATTATCAGCTGGGAAGACAACAGAATCATCAGTCTCAACTTGCTCACTACGATGCCGGAAATGCGACAACTTATCGAAACTACGATATGGCCATGCAACAGCATAATGCCGATAATCAACCTGGATTTTTCCAGCAAGCCGTTGGATTAGCAGGAACACTTGGAGCCGCTTATCTAGGTGGTCCAGCGATGCTGTCGACTGGTGGTTTAACCGGGGCTGGGTTGGGCGGACTCATGTCAACCATGACAGGTGGTCAGCCTAATAATAGAAGAAATATAAATCAATTAGGGTGAACAAGCTAATGGATAATGAGTATATCAAAACACAAGCAGCAGGCCTTAACGCTTTAAGCTCTGCAAATAAAGCTAAATCAGCACTGTTATCCCAAGCCAATAAGGGGACAACAAGTGCAGGCCATGTTTACTCAAAAATGAAAGAAATTGTAGGTTACAATAAAAGGCCAAAAAGCACTCTTCATGCATTGCTGGACGGTTTGTTTACGGGATTTGAGATCCATGAAAAAGGAAAGCATTACCAAACACTTCAAAAGGGCGTCGATTTTCTTACCCAGCAACAAGAAGCAGTAAACAAAGATCTTCTGATGGTTGCACAAGAGCAAGAAAAAAAACAGATGATTAGTCCTTATGCCGATAGCGCCTATAATATCACTCAATCGGGTTTATCTCCCGAACAACAACATCAAAGCTTTACGAAGCTTGTTAATCAGGTGGTTACGGCAGGTTTACTTCCCCAAGGATCGGCGTTTGTTGCAACCGCTGGACCAAACGGGTTTCTTTTTACCCCGCCGGGAGCCGAGTCTCCTGAGTATTTTAATTATGGGAAGTATATTTCTAAAGACGCTCAAGCCTTCGTCAAACAAAACTTTGATCAAGGAATTCAACAGCAGAACGCTGATGCTCATATGATGAGTGCTAAAGCAAGTCATGATCGTGCAGGAATAGCCCAAAAACAATTGGAGATGCAACAAGATCCCAAATCTACACTGAATCAACTTAGGGGAGGTGAATTGGCTGTTTCTCAACAAAACTCTAATTTTTCGACAAGTACAAAAGCTAAAGCAGAGCAAGCAGGAAAAGTACAGACAGCAAAAGAAAACGCCAAGGTAATTCATAAAATATACCAAGATATGCATAATGGTGATGAGCATTTACAGCGTATAACAGAAATGCGCAATATCATTTCTTCTTCAGATAAAGCGGGAAGTGACCCATGGACAGGAGTTGTCCGTTGGTGGGCTGAGAAAACAGGCGATACATTCGATGCGGATACTATCGGACAAAATATGCTTGGCTATCTTAAAGATCTTAAAACAATTTATGGCGGTGTCATTTCTGATAACGATATTAAAACAGCTGAAAAAACATGGCCAAAACTCTCCTCAAATAAACAAGCTGTTTTAAATTCTATGGACAAAACGATTACAAACGTTACCAATAAAATCAATCTTTATCGTCAACAAATAGAGCTTTTCGATGAAGATAATGCAGCGAATCTTTATAGTAATAAAGCCAATACTTCTACACCAAGGGCTGTTCCTCACCAGCATGGAACGCAGGAAAAAATGTATACCGTTGAAACCCCTGACGGAGAAAAAAGGATGATCCCTGAAAGTATGATAGATAAAGCTATCGCACAGGGCGGAAAGGTATTCGGATAATGAAATCTGTTAGTTTTTGGGATCAGTTCCCTAAAGTAGAAGAAGCTAATCCGCCTACTATAGACCCTAAAGAGGGAGCGAGTAATAATTTTTGGAATCAGTTCCCCAAAGTAGAAGAAGCTAATCCGCCTAGCATTGAATCTCCTCCTTCTCAACTCTCTGCCCCTGCTTCCCTTGATGGTGGAACCAATGTCAACCCGCAGATACAGCCTTCACAACAGCAATATGCGCCGTCAGAATCAGACGGACTCTTAGATCGCTTTGGAAAAGCAAGTGCAAGAACAGCAAAAACCATAGGATCAGTTGCTGTTGGTGCTATCCCAGACTTAGCGGGAACAGCATGGAACATTCCTGCAATGGGGATCAATGCTGCAGCCGGAACCAATATTCCACTGGTTCCTTCTGTTACAGACACTATTAGTAAGGGTATTGATCATCTGAGTGGTGGTTATACATCCACACCGGAAAAAGAGAAATGGATCCAGGAAGGTATCAAGCTTGGAATGGATGTCCTGATTCCTGGACTTGGAGCGTTAAAGGCAGGAAAAGCAGGGCTAAAAGGAATTGAAAAAGGCCTTGCTCATCTAGGAAGTACCAAAGGGAAAGATGTAGGTCTTGGTGCTGTTGCTGGGTCTGCGACAGAAGTTGCTCATGAAAAAGGTTATTCTACTCCTGCAGCGATAGGGATCGGTCTTGGTGCTTCAACAGGTCTAGGTGTTTTAGGGTCAGCGGCTAAAGGATCAAAGAATTTGGCACTAAAAGCAGCAGGTGTCTCTCCTAATAATATTAACCTTGATATTGTAGATGCCTTAGAAAGACAAGGATTGCACCCGCACACGACGCTGGTTAATGAAAACCCAAGGTTAGCCGGGTTTGAGAAGATGGTTGAAGAAACGCCTTTTATTGGATCTCGTCATCAAAAGAATATAAAAAATCATGATGTTGCTTATGCTAATAAAGTCAAGGAATCATTGGAAAGTGTAGGGTATAGGATTTCTCATGCCAATGAACCAGAGGCTATTCTCCATGATGCAGGACAAATCTTACAGGATACCCTTATCAAGGCCAAAGAATCAATTACTCACGAGAAAGATAAACTTTATAAAGCTGCAGATCAATTGCTTCCTGAAGGAGCGACGATGAATCCTCAGCATACATTAAATACGATTAAAGAAATAAGAAATAACATACATACCCTAAGTCCGTCTCCTGATGAGAAATCCTTGTTATTTAAACTTGATGAAATCGAAAAAGGGATTACAAAAGATCTTTCCTTAGAATCTGCTCCTGTTTCCATAAATGGCCAAAAATTAAACAAACAGCAACTAAAGAAATTGAGTATTTCTCCTAATAATTCCACTTCAGTTACTGCCCTCAGTGGAACAAAAAGAAGTCTTAATGATGTTATCAATTGGGAAGTCAATGCAGGAGGCGTGAGGTCAAGCTTAAAAAATGTTCAAGGGGCTATCAAACAAGATCTTGAAGAATATGGAAAACAAAACAAACCTTGGTATCAAGCACACTCGGATGCTGATGCTTACTATGGTAAGTACCTGGGGGACACTGCTTTGTCCAGTGATATTGTTAAGAGTATATTTTCTCAAAAAGATCCTGAAAAAATATTAACCAATATTCGCAATGTCTCTGATTTTAAACACATTGAAACAGCTCTCGGGACAAGTAAAGAAGGAGCAGAATTCTTTAATTCCCTCAAACGAGAAAAGCTAGAAAACCTTATTGTTGGAAAAATAGTTGACCCTAAAACTGATAAAATAACGTATGCTCCGTTCGCTAAGATAATGGCTGATCCTAAACAGGCTCACTTGATTAAATACCTGATTGGTGAAGCTCAATTTGATAAGTTAAAGGATTTCGCCAAAATAGCGGGAGGTGAAGTTGCGAAAAATGCAAGAAATACAAATACCTCTGGAAGTACAAATAAAGGTCTTGTCTGGGGAACAATTTTTAGCGGGATAGCAACACTCGCACATGGTGGAAGCATACGTTCAGCTATTGAAAATACGCTGTTTGCATCTAGTATTGCTTCATTCTCATCGCAATTAATTACCAACAAAAAATTCCTGAATTATTCTATTAATGTAGCAAAAGCAGCCAGAGACGGCGATATTGCTGCAGCTAATAAATGGTCGAAACTTGCAGATAAGGTTGGTCTGGAGGAATTAGGAGAGCAGAAATTCAGAGAGCTTGCGGCTTTAACTTCACAGTACCAACAAGAGAAAAACAAATAATGTTATCGGCAAAAGATTGATAATGGACAAATTCCCTAACGATCATCATAAAGAAATTATTTCTTTTGTATTGAAGGCTTTGCTGTATGGGGCAACTATTTATCACGTCATTAATTCGAATGAAGATGATAAAATCAACAAGATGATTATAATCTTACATTCTATATCGGATGCTTTTTAAAAGACCGATTGAACGACCTTAGCCCGTCATTGTTCTTCTGGACATGATTTTTTCAACAATAAACGTGAATACTTAAAGGTAACAACCCGTCGCTCAGAAATTTTACTTTCTACGCATGTCCTTGGGTTCCGACCTAGGCGTTCATTTTTTTTACGAACGGAAAATTTTCCAAAATTTGGGATCTTCACATGTTCTCCCTTTGTCAACGTTTGACTAATTTCTTTCAATACCGATTCTAAAACATCCCTTGCCTCTTCATCGGAAACTCTGACATTCTTCACAATGCTGGAAACAATATCCGCTCTTATTAAAGTTGAAACAGGCATTTTAGGTCTCATTACGTTTTTTACCGTCAATACGGTCATTCATGTAGATGAACATCTCCCGCCAGTGCGCTTCGTTCTTTTCTAAACGAGCATCAATCATGCCCATAGCTTTCTCAAACCGTGAATCGCTCTTCTGCATCTGATCCTTATGCTCTGACCGCCATTCGACAATGGTTTTTTCAACCTTATCAATTCCTCTCTCACTTAAGCGGTGAAAGAATACACACATACCAGTCATATAAGCAATTAAGGTACCACCTAAAGCGATTGTTTGTGTCCAGTCCATCTCACTTCTCCTTTACTTTATCGAAGCGCTCATTCATGTACATGAACATCTCCCGCCAGTGTGCTTCGTTCTTTTCCATTGCTTTCTCAAACCGAGTATCAATCTTATCAATTGACCTCTCATTTAGACGGTGAAAGAATAAGCACATACCAGTCATGTACGCAATTAAGGTACCACCTAAAGCGATTGTTTGTGTCCAGTCCATTTATAGCTCCTATAATTGCTTTTTATACGTCTTCAAAAAGAGAAGATTTTAACGGTGCGGGTCGGTGTTCTTTTACTTTAATAACATCATATTCTATCTTTAATCCTTCTTTTGTAGAAATTTGAGTTACCTTTACATCACAGATTAAGATGTCATTTTTGGCAAAGGAAATACTATTGTTATTAACTTTTTCAAGAAATTCTTCGTCTTTTATAGACGCACTAATGGTAGACTGACCGTCATATAACCTCCATTTATCCTTTTCTTTAAAGGCAAGAGACACAATTGAATAAGCAACCTCATATTTGTTTTCTGTAATCATTTCATTTTCTGTTTCCGAAGCGTGTTTTTCTAACGCTTTTCCATCGTAAGAAACTGTAAAAGATGCCTCTTTAGCCATCAACTTAAATCCTGTTTATTTTCACTATCCTCTATTAACTTTACTATAGCCATATTTTCAGCGTTAAACCAGTCAAGAATCCTTATAAATATGTGATTTTTACCTATAATATACATCTAATCTATTGTATAATAAGGAGAATATTATTGTTATTTAAGAGGATTGTGTATGTCTGGATCAGTTAATAAAGTTATCCTTGTAGGTCACCTTGGAAAGGATCCTGAGTCTCGTTTTTCCCAGGATGGAGCAAAGATCATCAGCTTTTCTATCGCCACCGGTGAGTCCTGGAAAGATAAACAAACAGGTGAAAGACGCGATAAAACTGAGTGGAGTAATGTCGTTGTTTTCAATCCACACTTAGCCGATATTGCTGAGAAGTATTTACATAAAGGATCGAAGGTCTATGTGGAAGGCAAGATTCAAACCCGTAAGTGGACGGATAAACAAGGTCAAGAGCGGTATTCAACAGAAGTTGTTTTGCCTCAGTTTGGGGGAGAGATAACCCTTCTTGATAGGAAGGAGGAGAATCAGAATTCAGGCTATGTGGACCCGAGTTTTGCACAGCAATCCTCCTATCAACCATCTTCAACGACCACGACTTCTTCTTATAATTCTGCCTCAACGGCAACATATCAGTCAGATTCAGTGGTAAAATTTGATGATCTTAATGATGATATCCCTTTCTAAGCTTGGAGCAGGAGTCACGGGAAGGAAGATATGAAATATCTGGGTCTTGATCTTCATTGCCTGCACGCCCTGAAGAAGCACAAACAGCATTGGGAAAAGACACACTCAAGACTGATCCATGTGGAAGGAAGACTGGAAAAGAAAGAGGAACACGCTAGTCTTTTCCTTCAGGAAATGGAGAAGCTTCACAAAAAGCTGAAGGATTCTATAGCGCAACTTAATACTAAAAAGGAAGACATTGAGGACTTCACCTACAAAGTTGAGAATTGGGACAGGCGTATGGAGTCTTATATTTCCTATATGAACGAAAGCAATGCCGAAAATTACGGCAAGCTCATTGACCAGCAGGATCAGCTTTGGAAGTTTGAGAGAATGCTGAAAGAGCATCAGGAAAAAGCTTCTCTTCCCCATCCCCATTTCTCTAATCTTGAGGAACGCATAGACGACATTATTGAGATTTTAGACGGGGATATCAAACGGGAAGAAGCCCGTGATCTACGGATGGAATCTTTGGAAAAGCAGTCCTTACGTTGTCAGGAAAAGATGAGTGGCTTATCCGATCATTTGGAATCTATGGGGAAAGAACTGGGTTTCCTTTATGAGAAACTTCATGAAAAAGACACCATCATTGACCAACTGAGGCTCAATCTTGAGTCCCTCTTGTCCTCGGGAAAAGAGACTGTTATTATGCCGGAAAATAAGGAAAACATTAAACTTATGGCAAATATGGCAAATAAGGAAGATAAAAAGCTTCCCGCCAAACATGGGCGCGTCAAATCCCAATACGCTCAGTATTTTAGTGACCAGATATCTCAGTTCAAAGAAAAACCTACAGTCACAATTGACCTTTTTACGTCAAATAAACCGCCCACAAACAAGAAGAAGTGAATATTATGTGTTTCAAATACGAAACTCACAGCACCGCTAACATTAACAGCACCCCCGTTTGCGTCTTGGAAGTAAAAGAACGGATCATTCTCGATAACCTCTTTCTCACCAATACAGGAGCGTCTTCCCTTCGCCTGACCATTCGGATGACTCTTCTGCGTCAGGATGAAAAGAAGGAATCCTATTTTGTGAAAGACTTCAAGCTTGATCATGGCTTTCCAAAAGAGTTCATGGACAATGGATGTCTTTATCTGTTTAAGGGAGATCAAATTCTTGTCAATTCTGACCATTCAGAGAATTTTTTGGACTGCCATATTTCGTGGCGGGCGTTTTTGGAAGATGAGAATCTCTGAAGGTAAATAAATACATGAGAAAAAGCACTTAAAAAGATGTGTATACCTTTTACACGTTTAGTGGCCAACCCTCTCATGGCAAAAATACTTATTGTATTTTGCGTGCTAACGTGCTTACGTTATAAAACGTAAGCACAATTATAAAGGTTGCAACTGTATGACAGTTATAATAGGGATAATATCTCAAAAGGGAGGAGTAGGTAAAAGTACTATTTCTAGGCTTATAGCACGTGAATATTCTTTTGCCGGATGGAATGTTAAAATTGCTGACTTGGATATATCTCAGGGGACAAGTACTGACTGGAAAAAACGTAGAGATAGAAATGGAATTGAGCCTGAAGTAGCAGTTGAACCATTTAGAACAGTAGCCCAAGCCTTGAAAGTCAAAAATTTATATGAAATGTTGATTTTAGATGGGCCGCCTCACTCTATGTCTGGAACACTTGATATTGCTAAAGCATCTACTCTTGTCGTTTTGCCTACAGGTTTATCTCTAGATGATTTACGCCCAACTATAATGTTAGCGCATGAACTTATTGAAAATAATATACCTTTAAATAAAATATATTTTTCTATATGCAGAGTTGGGGATAGAGAAAACGAAATAGAGGAAGCACGAAAATATATTGAGAAAGCAGGATATTCTTGCTTAAAGGGATCCTTACCAGAAAAAACTGCTTTTAGAAGAGTTAGTGATGAAGGAAAATCCTTATCGGAGGTTATTTATCCATCATTAAAACTTAGAGCAGAAGAAATGGTACAATCCATAATTGATTGTATACAAAAAATTACTAACTAAAAAGAGTATATAATGGCAACTAAATTACCACCTCCACCAAATCGAAATAATTCAAAGGGAGAACCTCCAAATCGAGGAGAAACTAAAGAAAATTTTACGAAAAGCGAACCACTGGAAATAGTTGCCCTAAATTTTAGGGTTCCTGCGGAATTTAAAAGAGAGTTTAAAATAGCTTCAGCAATTACATGTATTACTCAATCGGAATTATTACAGCGTGCTTTTAAGTTGTGGAAAGAGCAAAAGGGTTGAACAATGTGTGCTATTGTGCTTTAAACATAAAACGCAAGCACGCAATATGTTCATGGCTTAATAGGCAAGAAGTATGATCTCATGGAACTTTGGTGTCGTCTGTTGATGAGTACCCAAATTAGAAGAAATAAGTGATGATATCCCTTTCTAAATAACATTAAAAAATGCTATGATTCCTTATGATTATCAACAATTGTTTCAGAATTGACTGTCCCTAAAACAGTCTGCATTCTTTCCGATGACGGAGGCGGTATGAGGGGTTACCTTTCTGCTTGCTTCTTGGACTATTTTGTCCAACGTTGTGGAATCCCAGGATCATCCCTTCCTGATCTTTTTTCTATCATTTCCGGAACGAGTGTCGGAGGAATTCAAGCCTGTGCTTATGGTAAACGTCTAGCACCATCGGATCTCAAAGCCTTTTTTTCAACCCAAGGACCATCTATCTTTTCCACAAGCTCAACAACGCCCGGCGTTAGAGCAACTACTTTAGACAAAATCAGCACCATGGTCTTTGGCGGATCGTTTTACCCAAATACCAATCTTATCAGCCAATTATCAGCGACATTTGGCTCAACCACCTTACAGCAACTACAGACAAATGTTCTCATTACGTCTTGTGATTACAATACGCCAAACCTAGGGTACAATCAGAAAACCATTCCAATATTCTTTTCCAATGCACAGATGCCTGGATATACAGGTCAAACTGAACTGGCAGCAAACGTTGCTTTGGCAACAGCGTCGGCACCTCTTTACTTTCCTCCTGCCCGGTTTGCTCCCCCCAGTAGTCTGGCTGGGTTTAACTATGTGGATGGTGGAGTCGTGCAAAACAACCCTGCTCAACTAGCGTTGACCCTTGGACAAGCTCTTTATCCAGATGCCAGACGGTTTTGCTTGCTTTCTGTGGGAACAGGCACTGGAGATATCGGATTTCCTCCTTCTCCCAGTCTTCTATCCTCCAAAAATGTCAGGGTTCAGCAAGAGCTTGCTATGTTTCGAATCGATCCCCCAGCAGCTTTTAACGATCCTGAAAAAGGAACACCGGAAAAAATAGATGTCCTTCAGCGTATGGATCGTCTGGGTGCCTTTGAGAACATGTATACCCTCATGGATCTCATCGATATGGGAATTGGGGGAGCACAAGAAGTCATGGCGTTCAATTTAGGTGTTCAAGCCAATTTAACCAACTCAAAACTCTTTTATTATCGTTTTAATGTCAATCTTGATCCAACTGTTGATACAGAACTTGATAATTCGACACCTGAATTCTTAGCTTATCTTGAATCAGCGATGGAAAAACAGGTCGATATTGATTCTTTTGCCATTGGCCAATTCATTTCGAGATTAAGTGATGCCTAAGCCTTATAATGAATTTAGCGATATTTTCATTGATCCAAGGACTGGAAGACGAACTCTTGAGCAAGGGAAACTGTTTATCGGTGACAAAAATAACACCGAAAGTCCTCAAGATCTCACCCCTGACCTGATTGCCCTTGGGGATGGAAATATTTTGGTTGGGAATGAAGCAGGTGTGGCCGAGGAATCTCTTGCTCTTAAAGATCTGATTTCTCGCTTTTTAACTCTTCGCTATGAACTAAGTTTGATTGAGCAAAATGCCACATTCATTTTACAACGTGTCCACCCTCTCCTCCCCAAATCCCAAGCCCTTGAGGCTCTGCCTAACGGCTTAATGACAAATAATAATGGAAATGTCGCAATTACCGCTCTTCAAGAAGGTCAGGTTTTTGTAGGAGATGAAAATAATCAACCTCAGTCTACTCAGACAATCTCAGTCAATAATCTTCCCAACTTAACCTATAACCGTATTTGGCGTGGCAGTATTTTCAATCGACCTGTGGAATCTGATGGGTTGAGTGAACTTGAATTAAAAGTTGATGAGCTACAGCTGCAAGTGAACGAAATTGAGACGAAAGTGACGTCTTTACAAGCAGCAGCAACCGAGCTTGAAAACTGGCAGATTGCCGCTGAAGCACAGATTGAAGAAATGCTTTTGGAAATAGGCACCTTGCAGTCTGAGGTTCTGGCACTGCAAACACAAGTGGCCGCCCTAGAAGCGAGTATTGTTGCCATACAGGCTGAACTTGCGACGCTTGGAGCCGCTTTTTCGGCTCTTCAGGCAGAAGTATCAGGATTAGCGGCAACAGTTTCTGGACTAGGATTGACAGTTGCCGGTTTGAGTCTCACTTCTATTTCTCATGGCATTCAGATTGGTTTTTTACAATCGGATCTATCGTCTTTGAGAAGTGATTTTAACAATGCGACCGTGACGTTGGCAGGTGATGTGATTGGCGCCGGTCTTTTGAGCGGTGCAGTCATTGCGAAGTTTGCACCGGATCCTGTTTTCACAGGCCATGCGATGACGCTTCCATCCGGTGACAATACGACCAGGCCAAGTGTTTTGGTTCCCGGCATGTTTAGGTATAATACAATGCCTACGATACACTAACTATTTTACATCAAAGAAAGGTAAAAAATGACAATTAACGAAAAAGAAAAACCAGATCTCCATGAGATCGAAAAAATACCATTAATTCCGACACCTGAAGGAATTCGAGCTATGGCTAAATTAGGCCTCAAGGGTGTACCGCCAACACCGTCGGGAAAGCCGGAATTTACTGACGGCACAAACTGGTATTACTTAGCCACAGAAGGGTATGTTGTTAACGCTCTTTCTCAAATAGGCAATGCACCGTGTATCGCGGCAACGACAGCTAACCTCTCTGCGACTTACGTCAATGGGACATCCGGTGTTGGTGCAACGCTGACAAGTACCGTTAATCAGGTTTTTGCACTTGACGGAATAACACCTGCCGTAGGAGCACGCGTTCTCATCAAAGATCAAAGTACGGCGTTTCAAAATGGGATCTATACGGTCACCAATGTCGGATCATTAAGTATTCCATGGATTTTAACACGTGCGACTGATTTTGATTCTGCTTCTCAGATTTTTGTTGGTGACGCAATCTTTGTGGCAACAGGAACGGTGAACGGTGTTACGGCCTGGATGCAGACAGCCACTGTCACGACTGTTGGAACGAGCAGCATTACATTTGTTAAGCTTGCAAAAAGCGGTATTGAATCGATTGCAGGAACAACAAATCAGATCACGGTAAATACGAGTGGCAGTGCGGCAACGGTAAGTCTGGCAACGAATCCTGTTCTTCCCGGTACTGCTTCGACAACATTACCTGGCGGCACAACAGCACAACGTCCAGGCTCACTTGTGGCCGGTATGATTCGGTACAACAATGGGTCGTAACAAAAAAACAAAAAAGGGTGCTTTCAATGAGAAGGAAACACCCTTTTCTATCAAACCACTGACACTGGCACTTGGGAAAGTTGAATATTCAGATGGTTCTACATGGTATCCGCTGGCGTCTGAATCATGGGTGATAACAAACGCACCTGGAACCGTGACGAGTATCAGTGCCGGCACCGGACTCACCGGTGGAACGATCACCTCTAGCGGCACGATTAGCATCGCTTCCGTTGGTATCACACCGGGAAGCTACAATTGGCCAAACTCTTTGACGATCAACGCTCAAGGTCAAGTGACCGGTGCAAATGCTGGAAGTCAGCCAATTACATCAATCATTTCAAATAGCGGATTGACCGTGACCACTAGCAATGGTCAGTCTCTGATCAATATTTTTAATACTGGTGTGACATCAGGCACCTACAATTGGCCTGCCAGTTTTTCGGTGAATGCGATCGGTCAATTGACTTCTGTGACAGCGTCTGGAAGTTTGCCTATTAATCGTTTATCGGGCTATCCATCAAGCTCTTCTGTTTTCTTGAGAGGGGATGGTTCATGGGCATCACCCACTTCTTCGAGTATTGATATCAATATAGACACAACAGGGCAACTCAACATTTCGAGGTTAAATGGCTACCCAGGATCATCAAATGCTTTTTTACGTGGTGATGGAACTTGGATTCTTCCACATATCAACAATTTAAACATTAATGGAACTGTTTCGTTTTCAACCTACGGCCTAACAACGTCAGGCAATGTGAATGCCACCACAGGATCGCTGATTGGAAACAATCTTGCTTCTTACAATTCTGGTTCTCTAAATGTTCAAAGTCCCATTGTATTTACAAATGTTTCTGGAAGTCCTATTAGAGTTACTACAAATGAAGTGGTTAATCTTCTTTTAATCAATAATACAAATTCTTCTGCACTTGGAACCGGACTAAAAATTCAAAATAATAGTATTGACGCTGTAGAATTCGGATTTAATAATAGCGCTAATGAAGCTTATATTTGGGGAATAAATTCAGCTACTCTTAAATTAGGAACAGGAAACACGAAACGTATAGACATTGCCGGTAACAGCGCAAAAACAACTTTCTACGATGGAAGTACGCAATGTTACGTCCACCCAAATAGCAACTATTTAAACTTGCGGGCAGCCAATACGTATAACTCCGCCTATTCAACCATCTTTGAATGTAACAATCTTGGAGAAACTTCGTCTCTGGTGATGAATGGCGATTACATGCAATTCATTAATCCACTCGATACATTGGGATTTATTTTTACGGATGAAGATAATTCAACGATGACGAGCTATGTGGCCTATATTAATGGCTCTGGTCAGTTCATTTCTTCTTCAAAAGAGCAAAAACATAGCCTTCAGAGGAAAGAACACAAGGACTATCTTGATCGCTTGAACCAACTGAATGTCTATTCTTATGGGTTGAGGTATGATATTTTGGAAGATGATTCGCCACAAAAGAAAGAACGCAAAGCCAGAAAGGCCAACGAGCTTCAGGTAGGTCTCATTGCTGAAGAAGTTCTAGAACTTTTTGATAATGCCACCAACGTCTACAAACCATTAGATGAAACACAACAAACAAACCACACACATACACCTTCTTTGGCCATTAATTACAATAAGCTTTTGTGTTATACTATTCTTGCCATTCAAGAATTAACAAATCGCGTTGCTTTTTTGGAAAAAAATGATTTGAAATCATTGTCTTAATATGATTTTTCAGGTAGAATAAGGTATTAAAAAGAAGATTTTCACAAGTCTTTTTTCATGTTCAACTTTTTAATTTAATGAGATGCGAAAATGGCAACTATTACTCCCAACCGACACGGTATGAAAGATCTATCAGCATTCAATGTCGATTCTCAATTCTGCCAACAATACGGCACCCAAGTCTTCAATTATAGCGGCGAAGTTACACCACAATATCAACAACTATGTGCGAACTTATCTTCTGTCTTGAATGATATCACTGCTGATATTCAAGCCATTCAAGCACAAATTCCAACAACTCAAAGAAACGCTTAGATATGCCAGACAATGATGGAGCAGGGAGTCGCTGACAGAGGGACTCCTATCCAATTCACCTCTTCAAAGATAAATCGATGACCCAGGCGTACCCCTTTGTTGCATTTTCAATGACCCCAACTTCATCAATATCGAGTACGCCTGTTCTCATCTTTGGCTCACAAAATACCTGTATCCTTACCTCAATCTTAATCGCTAATCAGGTCAACAATCCAACCCTCGTCTCTCTTTATTTGCTAAGAGAGTCTGAACCAACACCGGGGAATCCAACAGAATATAGCATTCTTCAGAACTACCGTCTGGAAGCTAATGCCCGCATGGATGTTCTCGCTGAGACCTCACCGTTTAATCTCGAATCAGGAGATACTCTTTATGCATTTTCAGACGATAATAGTAATTTGTTTAATACTTTTGTGTCTTATCGAGAATTGCAAGAGGTGATCCCTGTTGATATTATTAAGAAGTAATATAGAGTATGTTAAAAATTAATAAACATATAGACCTAACGATGATAGCGATGGATTTAACTTATCTTTACGAGTTTTCTAAATTAATTTCTAAAATAAATTATATAGAAGACAAGGAGCCTATACAGGCCAGGGATTTTGACTATTTGAGTCTTCTAAAGACATCAATTGAAATGTTAATGGTTAGAAGTATTTATGTGAATAATTTATCTTCATGTGCAAAAACAGCTAATAATTTTTTAATTCTATTATCTCAATATATAGATAAAAATGAAAAAAATCCACCGACCTTAGAGCTTCTAAAATGGTCATCATATGAATTTGAAATTGCTCTAAAATCAGCTTTAACAACTTCTCCAGCTTATATTATAACACCAAAAGGAGCATACGACGTCAATATTTTAACTAAGAATCCTTCTTTGATTTTTCATCATGATTTATTAAAGTTAGCTCCTGAAGTCGAATATGACGTAGAACAAGCTGCAAAATGCCTGGCTTTTGAAGTCCCTACAGCAGCAGGGTTCCACCTTCATAGAATAAATGAAGCAGTTATACATCGTTATTGGGACGCTCGGACTCATGGAAAAGATCGACCAGAAAAAACTTCTGTTGGTAGTTACTTAAATTCTATGAAAAGCAATCAACATATTGGTTTTTTTGAGGACACTATTTTATCAATTCTCAGTCAGATCAATAACTTACATAGAAATCCTGTGCTTCATCCAGAAATTAGTTTATCTCCGCGGCAGGCTATAGATCTTTTTGGTATTATTAACAGCAGCGTAAGTTCAATGATTTGCTCTATTATGGGCACAGAGTTGCAAGAGGTGATACCTGTATGATATACCCGTGATATAGAAGATCTCCATAGCGAGGCAAATAATATGTTAACTTCTTTTGAAGCTGCAAAGAAAATAGTGCAGTCAAAACGAAAATGAAAAGCTTAAATTAGATTTAAAAATTGAGGAACTTAGTATGATTGTAAACCAAGATAAAAAGGATTGGTATTGTATTAAGTTTGATGTTCCTAAAAATAGAAATATTACGGCTTTAGAATTCTCCAAGAAAATGAATTCCTTTTTAGAGCAAATTAATGAATTTAATCACTCGATAGTTAATGGTATCGATGATACTTATACGGTAGCTTCTTACATAGAAGATTTTGAGTCAGGTAGTATTAAATGGTGGCTTTTAGATAGATTAAATAAGATTGACGATAAAGCAATCGATAAGTTTGTAGATAGTCCAATAAAAACTACAATAGCAGGAATTCTTAAGATATCAAAAAAGAAGACTATTGAGTATTTAAGTAGCAATGATTATAAACATCTTCCCGTAGATGAAAGGAAGATGAAGATTATCAATCCTATTATTGAAGCAATAGAATCCAAAAAAGATGAGCTTAATAAAAATGTTTTGATTCCTCGAGATGTCAGGATCGATGAAGATAGGCTATTAAAATCTCTTGCTAAGATGTCGGAAATATCAAGAGAGCTTGAGGAAAATGTATCGTTTATTAATGATTATGACAACCAAGATGAGCAAATAATTATTTCAAAGGATTTAAGCTATGATGATTTTATTGCCACCTCAAATGTACACTCAATAGAAGAAGAAAGAATATTACAAAATACTAATATTATTGAAGATGTTTATATGTTACTGACGCCAACTTCAAAAGAGGATTGTAAATGGGAATTTGATGACAACGGAAGCAAGATAAAATGCATCATGAAAGATGTAGATTTTTTTAATAAATATTGTGATAACCAAGAAAAGTTAGGAGGTAATGAAAAGTTAAAAATTCGAATGAAAATAGAGACTTTTTTAGAAAACAATAAAATCAAGAAAGAATATACAATATTAGAAATTGTCGAAAAAATTCCTGACAAGAGTTTATTTAATTGGCGAAATATTGACGAATTGTCTTAATCTCAGATTTATCTTATAGCTAGTAAAACTTCGCCATTTATGGCGGAGATATAAGAGCTATAAGATAAATCTGATAAATCCTAAAAGTCATTCTCGTCATCAATTATTCTAGCGGAACGTCTTGGCGTAGGAGATGACATAGGAGAGATTGATTCAATCTCTGGTAGTGATTCTTTCTCATGAAGTGATTGTGATTGCAAGATAGGAAGTTGACTCAAACGAATTTCTTCTTCATTGGCATTATCTAACATAATAGACCTTGTCGTTGGCACTCTGCTTAAGTGAAAGCTACCATTCTCTCCCCAATAATTATCATTATCTTCTGGTATTAAAATAGATCTCAGGGTGGGAACAGATAGATGAGGGAGGCTAATTTCTTGATCGATCAACAGATCAAGAGGAATTGAATTAACTATATCTAGCCTGCTGAGATTGTAGTTTCCATGCTCATCGAACATCTCGAAGCTTTGATGTAAATCGTTTCTTGTAAAGACGACAGGGACTTCTTCTTCACTGTTTCCTGCACTAGGGGCAATTGAGTGAGCCTCACTCAAGTTGAACATTAAGTCTCTCATATCTTCAAGATCTTGCTCTAATATTTGTACAGAGTGCAGAATTGTTGTGTTTGGTGGAGAGCTGATATGAGACGGACTGCTGATGTCTGAAAGAATGCTTGTAACAGATGGGATAATTAAGGATTCTGATTCTATTTCAATAGAATTACCAACCCCTATTTCATGCAGTTCTTGATGTGTTTGCATACCGATATCATGTAAGCCAAGACTTGTTCCTATAGCTACTTCTTTTAGGTCGATATAATTGCCTACCCCAACTTCTTCCCTCTCAAGATGATTACCGACACCTATCTCCTCTACCTCTAATTGATCACCTATGCCAATTTCTCTGAGAGATGTATGATTGTCGACGGCTGCTTCAGAATATTCGATAACAGTTCCTGTTTCTACATCATGCATTACAATTGTATGATTACGCATCTGAGTACCAGAATCGGTACAATTAATAGGATCATCAATTACTGTTGTTGGGATTTTAATGCCACCATTACCATCATGATCGTCTTCATCTTCATCCTCGTCTCGTCTTCTAACTATACGACGGCGTTCTCGTGGAGGAAAAACAGGGTCATCATGATGGTCGTGACTATCTTTGTGATCATTATTAGTCGAGGTAGTATTTCTTATAGATGGTCCTTCCTTTTTGATGTTCTTCAGTGATTTCAAAGGAATTTCAGGAAAGTGAAGACCGCTTTTATCTCTTTTGGTTGGCTTAGATCTTAGCTTATGCTCATCCTGGGTAACCTCGTTGGTATGGTAAAAGTGATTAACATCCCCTCCTCTCTCAGTAAAAAACACAAAAATAACTAGCATGAAGTAAGCTAGAAAAATGAGAATAAGAACGTACGGCATAATCAGTTCATTATATCAAACTTCATATGCTTTTCCTATTGTTTTCAATCGGTTTATAGGGAAAATAACTTTTATTATTGGGGTTAGGGGAGCAATGGAACAGGGAACCGACTTAAGGAGGTATTATGCTCATTTTGAGGACACCCATGGACGTACACATCCCCCATTAAGATCCTTAAGTCGGTTCCCTGTTCCATTGCTCCCCTAACCCCAATAACGCAAACGCTCATTCTCATTACTTAATCTTGGTCATGTATCACGGATGATAGTGTCTTTTTCATCCACTTCATAAATGGCTTTTTCTCAAGGCAGATATTTTTAAACGTAATAGGGTGAGGTATACCCTCTCTTTGAATACTAGATTCATTTTTAATAAAATTAAATTTATGGTCAAAGCTGTATCCATTATCATTAATATAATAAGGGATTATTTTTTCTTTAAAATCTAATGGCGGCTCTTCTCCCCAAAAAATTAAGTTACCTTCTTTGCATTCCTTTACTAGCTTTAAAATAATCTCAATAAACTTATTATTCCACCCAGTGTAAGCACGTATCTGAAAGAACCAAAAGGCATCAAAACCCGATTCAATATATGCGTCCCATTTCATCTTTTGCTCGTGAGTTAACCCCTTTCTATTGATTTGCTTTTTAAGGATGCCTGCAGCGTCTACAAGAGAGATAAATTCATCAGGTTCATCTACCTGCATATCATCCTCATTTTCAAGGGGTTTTTCTTCTCTTATAAATGGAATATTATTTTTAATTTCTTGTTTTTTATACAAATTTCTCCAACCATATAGGATCGAAAAAATCATGATTGCTATTCCAAAATAGACATTCCAGCTATAATAAACACCTGTGCCCATAACCAATATTACCCCTTCGCTTAAAATGTAATGGAAATATTCTATGACCTTCTTAAAAAAATCGATCCATGATGCTACATCTTTTATTTTTCTTAGAAAATTCTTAATTTTGCTTACATGTTTTGTGGATTTTGTGATAAGATTCATTGTGCACTCCTGCTGATTTGATAAAGTCAAGAGTGCATTTTTCTTTTTAATTAATCAATCACTAACGCCGCTAAGATATTTCAGCTGAGTTGAGCTTATCTTTTATCCCCTTTACTCTTCCTTATGAGTTAAAAAGCTGTGTCTCAGCCTTACGGCGATTCACAAGACCTTGGGATACGACAAGAATATTCTTAGAGTTTCTGATCTTGTTCCATGTCATCCATACCCTTACCGCAGTCCCATAATCTCTAATCAGGAGTGCCTTCAGTACCCCGGAGTTTTGAAAAGCAGCGGCACCGATATTAAAAACAAAACACACAAGGGCATCAAACTGATTCTGCTTAAGCTCTTTGGTAAACACAAGCAAATGTACATTGATCGCTTTCTCTGCCCATGATACATCGTTTTTCAGAATCGTTTCAGCTTCTTCTAAATTGATTTGAGTGAATTTTTCTTTGGGAAGAATTTTATGCCCGTAACCAACAGTCATTTGACCTGCAGCACATTTATAGGGAATAGGTCTATAGCCCTCCAGTTTTTTGAGAAGGTCTAGTCCTTCTTGACTAATCTTCATTGAGCTTGATTCATCCTCCAGTAAAGTAAAGCCAGAGCATCGGCTTCGTTATCGTCTTTAGGATTAAAACCTATAGATTTCATGCAATCGATGACTTCTTGCTTAGAGGCATTACCTCTTCCCGTTGCAAACTTCTTAATGGTGCCGACATGGACACCCTCATAAGGAACACCGTTGTTATCACCAAACGTTTGAACCGTTGCCATGAAACCCCCATAAACATGGGCAGCAATCGATCCTTTGTGACTCGCAACAGCTTCAAAAACAATCTCATCAACACCAAACTCACTTCTTTTTGTATCTAACCATCTTGCAAATCTCGTATATTTGCTATTTTTACAATCGTACCGCGTGTCTTTAAAGGAGATCGATCCACTCGTGATCACACCCCCTTTACTTAAAGCCCAGCCGGTTGTCGTCCCTAGATCTAATGAAAGAATGCTTCCTATTGTAATCTTCTAATTTCCTATTTTAATTTACTGAACTCCTTAACGTTTACTATAGTCAATCCACGGACTTTTTGCAAGCCAAGTATTTGATAAATATACTTTTTAAGACGATAAAACATCATTTTATTCCTTCTATTTATGAGACCTTTAATTCATCACTTCGCCATCTTCAGAAATGGTCTGCTTATACTCTGATTCTGCCGTGCTTTGTTGTTCAGTAGTGTCCAAATCTGCATCTTCATCAGAAATTAATTCTTTGGCTAATTTACGCAAAGGCACTAACCTTGACATTTCTCCCGGATACTTATTCCAAATAGACTCAGGATAGTGACTGCCTTTGTTGCATGCTTTAGACGTTTCTATTTCTTTTTGAGTGCTATATCGGATCAAATATTTTCCATTTTGCATTTCAGCGAAAGCATAAGCACCAATTATTGATAATTCATCACCGTCTTTTGATTGTTCCCCAAGGTAAGGTATATGATCAATTGTCGGATTCAAACCTGACGTGAGAGTAAATGTATCAGCTTTCCTGACAATATCACCGCCTACTCTGACTATTTGGGGATTGCGTCGAATCAACTCCCGTAATCCTTGAACGCCAAGAGTCGCTTTACACTGAGTCCCATAAGGAGTAAGAATGATTTTGCCGTTGGTCGGTGTCATTTTCTTTTCAGCACAATAGACCAGTGCCTTGAAAATGCTAACACTATCACATTTTAATAGTTTGTCGTTTTGGTTCAGAACGAATAGAAATTTGCTGAGTAGTGATTTTGAACCTATGTTTGTTCCCGTCAGTATTTGATCAACCTTACTTAGATATCCTTCTAAATAGAGCTGAAGAGGCGTTTTTTGTTCTTTCTTAACAATGTTCTTAACGGCTTGATTCTCTTGCGGGGCTACTTGTTGTGCTTGCATGATTAAAGTCCTCTATTTATCAGTTTAAAGGGACGTGAGGTCGATTGTTTAACGTAGGAGGGGTAAAGCTCAGGATGCTCTTTTTCAAACAGCTTGGTATCAAATGAATTTCGGCTCTGTGTTTTATAAAAAATCAGCCGTTTACCTTCATCACTAAGAAGAATCGCATTGTCCTCCATGTATGCTTGGATGTCGAACGTCAAGGCATCTTTACAGGCGGCAAGATCGGCGATTTGATCTTCTATTTCAATGCGCTTTTTCACCTTCTCAATAATCTCAGGCGTTGCGACAATCTCAGTATTTTCTGAATTACCGTACCGTTTCTTAATGTCTTCCAGTGTCCTGATGGGCGGTTCTACTCGTTTAAGAACATACGTTTCCCAAAAATCAACGGCCGCATCAATAACCATTTTTTCTAGCTCTAAATTTCTCCAATAAGTATAGTTATTGAAATGCTTTACTTGTATATCAGCGATATTGTGGCATTTGAACCAGTGAGCAACGGGAACATCTACATAGTCAGCGTTCCCAAGTGCCGCATAAAATGCTACTTGTGTTTGATAATAGTCAGGAATCTGGAAGCTCCAATCATCTGCTCCTTGAATCGTCGTTTTAGCTTCAACGAAAACCTTTCCATTTTCACAGATCGCATCAACATTACCGAGAAGGAACGAATACTCAGGGTGAACAAAAGATACTTCTTCTTGTTCAATCGTAACGCCTTTGTACTCTTCATAATGCTTCAAGATAACACCTTGAGCTGCGTGTCTGACGGCAAAGAACTCGCTCTCATCCCGGTGCGTATACTCATTGACTTTATCAAGGTAAACATCGTAAGCAGTCTTCCAGGGGCTGATCCCCAGAATGGCGGCTATGTCTGAGCCGCCGATACCCTTGGTTCTATCCATTACTCTTTCTCCTTTCGAAGTTTAGAAATGATCTCGTTCAAATACAGAATCGTTTTCATGGCACTATCTTGAGCGATCTGATGCTCTTCTTTTAGTTCTTTGATCCCCTCAGTCAGGTTCTGAATCGTCCGACGCTGATTGTTTATTCTAATAGAAAGCTCGGAATTCTTTTTTATAAGGTCATCAAACACAAGTTCATCAAATCTGTTCATCACAATCCTAGACGTTTCTCCTTCATCGGTAGCAATATTTGTAAAATCAAAAAAAGTTTCTATTGTCTTATCCAGATCATCGAACATTATACTTCTCCACTTTCATTATCTTTCCTCTTTGATGTATGAGCGCTTTGTAACTCAACCTCCATGATTGCAGCATGCGATTCCATTTCATCTGCCAATAACCGATGAAGAGCTTGGTCAGATACAGCCAAGATGATGCTTGCTTTTTCCAGCAACAACACCGTTTTTTTCATTAACTCGTTTTTCATCTAACAAATCCCTAATAAGGTAGTGTTGACAGACGGGAGTCAGAGTCAAAATCACTTTTGCGCTCAAAACTCTTTTCTTGAATCAGGTAAGAGATCTCGTTCAGCCCCTCTTTCACTTTCGTCATTTCCCAGGCAATTTCTTGATCACCGTCTAGGCCGACAAGGTCGATCTCATTGAAGGCGATCGCTATTAAATGACGGATCTTAATTAAATCAATTTTCTTCATCGTCAAATTCCTCTTCTTTACTTGTCCAATAATCATCAAAGTGTCTGTCTTCTTTCACATCTTTCCAATACGCGTCGTTCGTGAGCCGCGCAGAAGATTTCATCAGGTTCACCGCAAAATCAAACAGATCGGTACTTTTTGCCATCTCTTTCATCTTTTTAAGCTCCTATCGTCCCGTTCGGTACTTTTCGTGAATTTTCTCATTTTTTTAACCCACTCATACTCATATTCCCGAGTAAGTGAAGATATCCTTCTATTTTTTCTAATGTTTTTGTGTTTTGTGAAAAAAGGTTATCCGCTTTCCAAAGCTCAACCGCTAGTAATATGTACAAGCAAATAATCACTATATCCTTTATCTTATTATCCACTATTTTAACTCCTTTTACCAATTAATTCAAATACTTAGTTGCTTTTTTACCACCTATTTTATCCCTCTAAGAAGGGGGGGTGGTTTCATCTGGTTTTAGCGACCACTCTTATCTCGTCGCCAATTACTAGATTATATTGACATATTACTATGTAGTAACAATATGTCAATATAAAATTACAGCATAGTAACAAAAAAATAACTAGATAGTACTTGACTACCTAGGAATGTTTATTATATAGAACACATATAAGGGAAATGAGGAGATATGATGACAAGACCACATTGCAATTTAGAAAGCGTTCAAAAAGCTATCGATCTACTGGGAGGGGCTACTCAGCTATCTCTAAAAATTAATGTTTCTTACCAAACAGTTGTAAGTTGGAAACATGGAAGAAGGTTTCCGAATGTAGTGAACTGTCAAAAAATAGAGAAGGCTACTGATGGCAAGGTTAAGGCAAAAGACATCCTACCTGACTATCCATGGGATGAGTTGAAGTGATTTTTTTATGGGTATGTTTTTCTATACTTATTATTTATTTTTTTCCTAAATTAGTCTTTAAGACTGTGGCAGCTATTGTAGTTATTGGGCTGTGTGCTTTTGGATATTTTGAAAATAAAAAAATAGAGAAAAAAAATATGTTCAATGCTGTAGAAACATCTATAAAATATGATCCGTATAAATGTTCTCCAGAATACCCACTTCTTATTTCAATAAAAAATGGAACTAATAAAACGGTTCATAAAGTTACATTAAACATAAGTGTATTTAAAAGTGGATATAGTGAAAATATTGCAGATAAAGTTTATTCATATTTTGAAACAGATAAAATAACAGAAAAAGGAGAAGTTAGTGTGATGTGTTATAACATTCCTAAGTTAAAAAAGTTGCCTCTTTCTTATTATCTTTCTGTATACAAAATTGAAAAGTCGGAAGTAAGTTTTTCTGACGGAACCTCTATACACATGAGCGATATTCGAACCTGGTGGTAAAATTAATAAAGGAGAAGTGAGATGGACTGGACGCAAACGATTGCTTTAGGTGGTACCTTAATTGCTTACATGACTGGTATGTGTGTATTCTTTCACCGTCTAAATGAGAGGTCAATTGATAAGATTGATGAGCGTAATGAGAAATCGATAAACGAATGGCGGTCAGAGCATAAGGATCAGATGCAGAAGAGTGATTCACGGTTTGAGAAAGCTATGAGCATGATTGATTCTCGTTTAGAAAAGAACGAAGCGCACTGGCGGGAGATGTTCATGTATATGAATGAACGCTTCGATAAATTTACCGGAGAGAAGAAATGAGTGAAGAGAAAAAAACAATGTGAAAACAATGAAATGATCGTTCTCAAGGCGTAAAAAAAGACCCCATGGAAAGGCCTTAATTTACGTAAATTCTTAAAAGAATTTCTCTTGATAAAACATCAAATAACAAAACGTTTTTGGGATAAAACGTATACAAAACAACACAATAATGCTATATTTACAGCATTAAACGGGTAAAAAATTAGAGACCAATAGTTTTTAACACACAAGGAGATAATATCTCGTGTTCAGTAACTTTGAGGCCAATAGCTTTTAACCCACAAGGAGATAATATGACGTGCTCAGTAAGAAAGTCAAGCTTTATGATTAGTGGGTTTGAAAATAATTATGGCAAAAAAGTATTTAACATCTCTTCACAATACTTTCAGGCATTTCCACAAAGGTTAGCATATTTTGTAGCCTATCATATCAACGAATTCTATAATTCCCCTACTAACTTAAGAATTAACGGTGGGATCTTTATTTCAAATAAACAATATGCTGAAGATATTGGTTGTTGTGAGAGCAGAATCCAACAATTAAAGCGGCAGATAAAATCGGATCCAAGGCTTGTCCCCTTTCTCTCATTTGTTGATATATCCGATAACAGAGGCTCCATGTGTATCTGTATGATTGATGAGCAGAAGCTTCGAGAGTTTAATGACAACTTTGACAAAGATGGCGTAGCAGCATCTATCGAAAGACTCGGATTGGGGATGCTTAAAAAGGATGTAGAATTAGATGATGATTCCACCCCCCCTGTAATAAATTCCACCCCCCCTGTAATAAATTCCACCCCCTCTTATTCTATAGATAAGGAGAAAGGCGCAGTAGAGGAAAAGGATTTTTACCAGGAACCAGATTTCAATAAAAACACAATGAAATCAAAGGGAAATGGATTTAGTTTTGATGGATGTTCCAATGATGAAGCGGTCGTAATTACTAATCTTTGCAGGTGGAGATTAACAAAAAAAGAAGGTGAACCGTTTTATAAATCAGACAAACAGATGAGCTCTGAAACAAATCTTAGCCGTTCAAAGTTCAGAAGCATTAAGGAAAAGCTAGAATACTTGGGGATTTTTAAAAAAGGAAGAAGATCTCTTTATAAATTTGGGACATCAACTTCTTATCTAGTTGATTTAAATAAGATTATTGAGATTGGATGCCCCAAAGTTGTTGAGTGGATCAATAAAAAAACAAATGATGAAAAATATAAAAACCCAATGAATTCAACGATTGCAGGTTTTCGGCAATCAGATGACCTAAAACCTGCAATCAGATTACCGAAAACCTGCAATGCATATAAGGATACAGATTTAACAACAGATTCAACAACAGTTTTAAATTTAAACGCGCCCGCGCGTGAAACTGAAACTCATCATTCTGATTCTATTGAACAGCCAAAGCAGCCGTCTCTGCAAGAAGTGAATGATAATTCCTATGTTGAGATAGCGGCATCGGTTGTGGAATCAGCCTTTGAGAGCCTGGAGAGATTTAACAACAGTCTTGAGAAACCTTTTGAGCTTCATAAACCCAGAGCGTTGGGAGCGTTGAGAAAACGGATGAAGGATTGCTTCGTTGGCAAAGTATCTAATTTTGAGGAATACCTTGAGAAGATCGCCGATACCCCCTTCTTGATGGGCAAGTCAGGAAAAGAGCCGTTTGAGTTAAACGCAGGCTGGATACTGAAACGTGAGAACATCGAGGATTCATACCACAGAGAAGGGATGTTCAATGTTTACAAGACCACAAAGGAAAAACCATCAGCAACACCGATGGAAGAACAGTCGGCTAAGGAGGAGGTGATTTACGATGAGACTACTCATTTTTCTGACGTACCTTCTAAAATCATCAATACGATGGCAACGGTGATGGGAAAGGAAAAATTTAAATCATGGATATTACCCGCTAAAATGGAGATATCTAATGGGGTGATGACCATTTACACAGCTAACGGTTTCAACAAGGACTGGATTACGAACACCTTAACTGCCTGCAATATGTTGGATCGCCTAAAGTCTGTCGGTATTGATAGAATTGATGTCACTTTGAGAGGATGCTGAAAGATGAATGACATTTCAAAAATCAAATCTGATTCTAATAACGTTGATGAAACGCTTGAAGAAATTAGCTTTCATGAATGGCAAAAATGGGCGTTGACTAATGTTAGTGATATTTTTAGGGCGGTAATGGGCAGGGAATTATTTAAATATTGGTGTTTTCAATCAGAACATGGAAGGGTAAATGTGTACATATCTCCTCTCCCTACAATTCAGATAGTATTTCCTAATAAATTGCTGTTTCGAGAGGTCATGCGTCCCTACGGTGCTGAAATATATCATCGGCTTAAGCATGGAGATATTAGATGGAAAGAGATAGAATTTTACTCCCGAGAAGGCAAGTGGGAAAAAGTTTTATACATCGGTCAATCGAAAAAGATCATCTGGTTAATGAAAGCTATTGAAGAGATTATCGGTAAAATAGCGTACGAAGAGTGGTTTGAGAATCCGAGAATCGGTCGGGTATTCGCTTCTATTGATGATGAAAATATACTAACAATAAAAACAAATAACGTGTTTTTAAAAGACTATATCGTAAACCAATTTGTTTATAGAATAAAAAAGGCGATCAGCAAGGATCACCTTACCGATATCATCGTTGTTAGTAGGAAAAAGCCGTTGTGTAATTATAATTATCCGTTGTTGATTGATAGCTTGCGCAAGGAAGCATAATGAATTGATCACCCAGATGCGCACTCTATTCGACGGTTGGCTGAAGAAGAGTCTTAAAGTAATTTTTCATTGAATCGTGAGTGATAACATTATTATTTTGGTTGTTGAAGGCTTCGATCCATGGAGATTCCATATGAGTCATATCTCGTAATTTCCATGCAGAAAATTGACCATAAACTTCGTATACTTCATCAAGAAACTCTACTATATCAGAAGGATAAATATCTATATTAATCTTTGGTGGAGGAATAAAGTTATAACCCATTGTTTTATATTCTTGATAGAGATCAGGAACTACAGGACCATGTTGCCAGGCTTCTATTACTTCAGAGAAAAGAGGTTTATCGTATTGAGCTAAATAAAAACCTTGAGCATAATAACAAAGTTTTTGCAGTTTTAGATGCGACATTCCCTCTCCACTCTCTGGTGCACTCAACGACAAAAAATAAGACGATATATGATGAACTGTAAACATAATATTAACCTTAATCCCTCTTAACTATGTAATTATTATAAAATACATATATATTTAAAACCATACAAATAATGAGTTGATTATCTATGGCTAAAATTTCTATTCCTCAAAAAAAACAAGGAAAAAATATAAAACTTCCAGAAAACGAAGCTCTAAGTCTAGACAATCAAACATTTACTTTTTCCTTTGAGTATGTCCAAAAAGGTTACTGTTTTAGTAAGTTAGAAAAAAATGAAAGAGTAGCTCTTGTAAATAGTCTATTTAAAAGAAAAGATATGAGCTGGCGTGAAATAAGGCAGTCTGACCGTCATGGGCTAGGAATTGAAGAAATATCTTCAAGGTCTTTGCGTGCTTCAATGCCAACTATATCTTTTATAAACCAGGAGACAGTTTTCCATGCGATGCGCTTTGATGGAAAGAAAGCAATGGTTGGAGTTAGGGTTGAAAAAGTGTTTTATGTTTTGTGGTTTGATAGATCTTTTACTCTTTATAACCATTAATTAACCAGATTCGCTCTATTGAAAGAGGTTTGATAAAGGATTATAGTGAATTAAACACAGCGTGTTGAGAAAAAAGGAAAGAGTCATGGATAAAATAAAAACTAACTGCTTTGATGTTGCTGCATACATACTATCGAAAAAAGCCCCTATGCCCGCTATGAAGCTACAAAAGCTTGTTTATTATGCTCAATCTTGGTCTTTAGTTTGGGATGATGAGCCTTTGTTTCTTGAGAAAATAGAAGCGTGGGCAAACGGTCCTGTGGTTAAGGAGTTATTTATTCATCATAGAGGAAAGTTTACTTTAGATTCATCTTTTATCCCTTATAAAGAAGGCAGTTTGAGCACCAAGCAAATTGAAACTATTGACGTTGTTCTAAAAGATTATGGAGAAAAAAGCTCTCAATGGTTGAGTGATCTAACTCATCTTGAATCCCCCTGGAGAGAGACTAGAGAAGAAGCGGGCTTGACTGATGGGGATAGAGGGAACGCTGAAATAACTCATGCTAGCTTGTACGATTATTATAGTAGCTTATGAGTAAAAACAAGAAAACTAAAAGAAATTTCCAACCTAAAACTTCTAAAACTACAAAAATAAAAACCTCTGAAGTAGAGTTTGCTGAAGGACGATTGCTTGCTTGGCGTTTTAGCTTTGCGGATAGGAATGGAGTTTTTTCATGGAGTAAGCTAGATGATGCTGAAAAACATAAGAAGATTATAGAAAAACTGCGTGAATTTGAAAATTTTACAGCTAAAAGTATACTTAATGTTGGCTGTCATTACATTGATAGAGAGGAATTGTCAGCCGAAGCAGAAAATAGACTACAAGAGCTTCAGCTTGATGACGTAAACGGCCTTTATTCATTAAGAATATGCGGTAGAGAAAGAATTTTTTGCATTTTAGACGTGAATATTATGAAAATATTATGGTGGGATCCTCACCACACTGTGTGTCTATCACATAAAAAGAATACCTAAGAGTTACAATCTCCCCCAATTCCCAAATTACGCAAACAAAAATAAACTCTTAAATTCCAGAGTGGATTTATAGAACACGGATAGAATCTAGATTTCAATATTAACCCCCCTTATCTTGTGTAAAAATCTATTTAAACCGTTGATATAAAACAGGTTTATTGATATAATTCATTATGATAAAAAGACTCAAGCGTAACCTTTCCTATTTGAAGTACCTGATTAGGATATACTTCAATTGATGCAGCTTCTCTCATACCTATATCAGGCCATAGAGCCTCTACTACTGGCCTTTAGCGTTCTGATGGCCTTGTGGTTCAAGAGACAAGAAAACATCGCTAAAAAGCAAGTAGAACAATCTGATCTTATCGCTTCACAATCCCAAATCATTCAAAAAGAAACGGAGGAACTCATTGATCAATCGAAAAATGTTGTCGATGAACAACGCCGCCTTGATAGCACTCCTGTTGATAGAGCCGATATTCATCGTTGGCTGTCAGAGCAAGCCAACGGCCGTCATCCAGACACCCTACCCTAAGGAAATTACCCAGAATCTTTATACTATGACACTGCCACCCTTCCCCACTCCTCAAGCCGCATTGACTGATGAGCTCAAGATCTTGTGTCCTGAAGCTGATACCGGTAAATGTGTTCTGCTTTATGATTATCTCGGTAAGCTTATGGTGTTTGAGAAGAAGCTGAAGGTATTTCGAGAGAAGATGTTAAGTAATAATGAAAAAAAACCGATTAAGACTATGAAAACTAGACCTTTTTCGTTGACCCTGCACTCCGGTAAATGGTAATATCCGAATATAATGATTAACTTTGAAGAAGTCGTATTGAAAATAAAAGAAAGTCCCGAAGTAAAGCAACTTCGGCAGAAGATGGATGATAATCTTTACTTGTTTAACACCATGAAAAATTCCCCCACCCGATCAAGTTTTTGGCATCAGTATCAAGAGTCTTTACAAAAGATCCAAGATATCTGTGATAAAGAACATGCTAAGAATAAAAGATTCCCTTAAATACATTGCCGTTATTCCTTTTGTTGCCGTCGTGCTTTTGTTTGCCGTGGCTTATGCATCATATTTAATTCTGGGTGCTAACAATGTGATTGAGCTTGTTGATGAGGAGATCTTAAGGGATGAATTTGGAGTTGGTGTCGAGTTCACAAAAAAGGAGAAACCACCGTTTGAACGGTGAAAGTAACGGTAAAAGAGGTGAAAAGTGTCATCACTTAAAGTAAATAAAGGGATGTTTCAACCCGGTAATCAAGCTGCTAAAAACAGAGGCAGAAGAGCTGTGACTGAAAACCTAGTTACTGAGTTTCTGACAGAAAATGGTAAGGCACTTCTGCTGACAATGCTTCAGTGTGTCAATGAGCAGGAAGACCTAGAAGCAAGGTCAAGATCAGCAGACAGGCTCATGAAGCATTTGTTGCTCCATCCAAAGAACAATGATGAAGATGTAACTGAATCACCAGATACCTCGGTGTTCCGTAATGCCGGTCTGACATCGGATGAAGCAATCTTGTTAAGAGATCGGGCTATTATCCGCCAATCACAAGTAGTCGATGAGCTTATTATAGAAATCGTTAATGAACGAACCTCCGTTGATCCTCTTAAATAACCAACAAAATCAAGTGCTTATTGAAGATAATGACTTTGATAAAACTTGTATTGATGCCTATATTCAAGAGCAGAAAACGTTAGAACGTATCCACTTCAAGTTCTACAAACCTCACCCTAAGCATCTTGAGTTTCACAATCTTGGCAGCACTGCGCGAGACAGGCTGTTCCTTGCCGCAAATCGTATCGGTAAAACCATGGCTTGCTCATTGGAAGTGTGTATGCATGCGACAGGCAATTATCCTGATTGGTGGACAGGGTATCGGTATGATAAACCAATTAATGTTTGGGTTGGCGGCATTACCGAAAAAGAAATAAACATCCTAGAGAGACGTTATTTTGAGGGTGAACCTAGTGAAGATCCATGGATACATCCTTCACTTGTTGTTTACCGCAATAAGACAAAACACCAATATCATATCCTCAATAAATTTGGTGGTCATTCTCTGATTTCGTTTAAGACCTATCAGCAAGGCCGACAAACATGGCAAGGAGAGAAGCTTGACCTTTGCCACTTGGATGAAGAGCCGCCTCTCGATATCTATACAGAAGCCTCATTACGTCTCATGTCGACATCGCAAGAGCATTACGGGATGATGTTGATCTCGGCGACGTGCCTCTATTACTCAAAGTTTGTGCAATCGTTTGTGGAAGAAGTGATTGAGGTTGAGAGGATTGAAAATGGGGAAACGATTAAAGAGAAGAAACAGATTCAACGGACTGAGGGGGAAGTTAAAGCAGGCCGTGTCTTCCTTATGGCAGGATGGGTGGATGCTCCACACTTAAATCGTGATGAGATGGCGCACCTGGTATCGAAGATCCCTCCCCATGAGATTGAGGCGCGTTCTAAAGGTGTTCCTTCTGTCGGCTCAGGAATGGTTTATCCCGTTAGTGAATCGTTACTCACATGCACTCCTTTTGATATACCTTCTCACTTTGCCCGTATTGCGGGGATGGATTTTGGTTGGAAAGATGATACGACCCTAGTCTTTGGTGCTTTTGACAGGGATAAAGATATTTTGTACATTTACTTCGAGTATGCCGCCAATCAAAAGACTCCCGAACAACATATCTACAGCCTTTCCCAAATGCGTGGAGCCGATGCTTATCGATGGGTCACGATTATGCATGATCCTGCCGGCCGTAGCTCTTCCCAACGAGACGGAGAAAAGCTTGTGGAAATCTATCAAAAGAACAAATTGAAAATGATGAAAGCAAACAATGCTAGAGAAGCAGGAGTAATGCGTGTTCTTCAACGGATGTATGAAGGGAAACTAAAGATCTTTACCACCTGCAACAAGCTGCTCTGTGAGCTTCGGATGTACGCACGCGATGAAGAAGGAAAGATTAAGGACGGCAATGACCATTTACTTGATGCCATGCGCTATATGGTAAGCGGCCTTCAATATGCCAAGACAGAAAACAGATCTCGTCATGAAAATTCACAATACATTACAGGAGGTCTAATTTGAAATATATAGGCAAGACCTACAATAAAGAGGAGGCACTGGAGTACGGTAAACTCATTTTAGAACGTGCCTGTGCTCACCAAAGCTATATTGCCTACCGTCGAGGTCACATTGAATCAATGAGATTTTATGATGGAGACAAGGTTTTTCTTGATCAAGATCTGTTAAAAATGATCGCAAAGCATATTCAACCTATTTCAGCAAACATCATCGCCCCGATCATTGACAGTATTATGGGCAACGAGCTTCAGTCCCGCTTTCGCATTAAGGTGCAGGTTGATAGTGAAATAGACGAAGCCACGAGATTATCTGCGGCGATTACCTCCTTCCTCACCAAAGTCCAGCAAGACACCGGTGCCGATAAGGAAAATACCAAAGCCTTAAAGGACGCGCTCATTGGTGGCATGGGGTGGATGAATATTTCCAATAAAGATAACAAAACGAAGATGGAACATATCCATCCTTTGGAGATTATCCCTGACTTCAACGATATTTCAGATCAATTTACGAAAATGGATTACGTTATCCGTCTTCATTTCCTCACCGAAGAAGAGATACGGATGAGGTGGGGCAAGAAAGCAGATGAGATTAACTTCTCTGCGTTCTCTCCCTCCTATTCATCCTCCTATACCGTCTCACCTGCCATTCAGAACCTCAGTGCCGAGTCACCGATAATTGAAGCCGTAGGGGATATGAACTGTGTCTGCGAAGTTCAATTCAAAGTTCCTAAGAAAGCTTTTAGAGGAACCACGAAAGACGGTCGTCTGTTTGAGACCTTTGATCTTGATAAAGCTGAAGAAGTCATAGAACAGGGAGGTGAATTAGAAAAGATTGATGCAAAAGAAATCAGGCAATTATTCTTTTGTCAAAATACCATCTTACAATATAATCCCTTGAACCCGTCTTATCCTACCCAGCAGGACTTCTCCTATATCCCGATTATCTTTAAGAAAAGAGGCAGTGATAACGTTCCCTATGGAATGATTGAAAACCTCAAGGCCATGCAAATTGACCTCAATGCCCGATTAACGAAAATGATCCGTCATTTCATTGCCCAAAAGTTGATTGTTAACAATTTCAATAAAGATGACCGATCCATTGAAGAAATTAGAGAACAATGGACAAATCCTAACGGCGTTATCTTTTTAGAGGGCAATGAGCAGGTTACAGTTCAAAACAGCACTGAGATGGGTGATAACCAGATGAAGGCCATAGAGAGCTACATTAACCTGGTTAAACGGTCATCCGGGGTGGAAGATGAAGCAAGAGGCATTCCAACCAATGCCACCAGCGGTGTTAGTCAACGGATTCGACAAGCGGCAAGTGATAAGACCAATGCCTTTATTTCTGATAACTTCTATGTGTTCAAGGAAAGGCAGGGCAAGCAACTTGTTAATATCCTCCAATATTCATTCCTTGAAAACGTCTATGTTTTACTTGAGGAAGACGAAGATAAAGAAGTCCTATACCTGAACTTCTCGTATCAAGATATGATCGGTAATGTTCATGTGGCCAATAACGTTAACTTCATCCCTTTTTCTATAGTCATTGATGAAATACCCAACTTCAAAACCTCTCTTGATGAAAAGCGCAATGCTATTGAGTCCATTGCTCAACTTCCGTTCCAAGAGCTGATATGGGTCAGTGAAGAGCTTCTGAAACTTTATACAGATAAACCTAAAAAGCTCAAGGCAGAGATGGTCGAAGCCTTTAAGATGAAAGCCATGCTGCAAAACCCCGAAGCTTTTCAAGGACAACAACTTCCCCAAGATCAACCACCTCAACCACAAGGACAACCCCAATGAATACTCAAGATGTGACCAATGAAGTAATGCCTGAAATGGATACCATGCGTCTATTGCAAGAAACACAAGAATCTCTTTTCGGACAAGTAAAGAAAGATCAAGAATTGAGAGAGGAAGCTAAGGTTGATGTCTCTAAGCCTAGTAAAGATAAGGAGATCGATTCTTCTTATAAGCCAGAAGATCCTTCTGAATCACCTGCTACACAGAAAGATGAAGGCAATAATTTAGACACACCTCAGACGCCAAGAGACAAACAGGAGAAAAAGACTTCAGAAGATTATGAGAAGCTCAACCAACGATTCCTGCATAGTCAACGGTTTGCTACCAAAAATACCACAGCCCTCAAAGCCGTTCGAGCCAAAATAGAACAACTTTCAGAAGAAGGCTCCCTTTCCGAAGAAGAAAGAGATTCTTTGATAAAGTCTATGTCCATTGAGGGGATTGTCTTTAATGAAGAGACAGTTGCTGAACCAATTCAAACCACTCTGAGTCCAATTTGCAATATTTTAACGGGTGATCTTATCCAACAATATATTGATTTTTCCGGAGACATACTCTACCAGGGGAAAATTCATGCTTTCGATGCCCTGTATACTGAACTCTCCCCTGAAGAACAAGAACAGATGGTCGATCTCATCTTAGAAGAGAAAATACCAATGAGGATTCTAAAGAAGGTTCTGGCATTGGGAGAAGAAAATCTCAAATCTGAATATGGTGAAGTCATTGCTGCCGGTTCTCCCAAGAAGTATGCCATAGCCCAAAAGCAAGAGATTAAGAAGAGAGATGACAAGATTGCTAAACTCGAGGCGAAAATATCACAATATGAAGACTTTGTCACCCCATCCTCTTCGAGTAGATCTGCACCTTCAGCCTCTAAAGGCGACTCTTTGTCCAACTATCAGAGAATGATGGAAGATAAGGCCAATGAATTACTTAAAATGACATCGGTAGGCAATAGATAAATATCTCTTAAGTATTGAATATGTATTGAAATCATTGTATATTTAATTAACTCTCTGCTCTAGTAGGCCAGGAGTTTAAAGCTTAAGACCGACTTTTGATACCCTTATTCTAAAACTGATCCCGCTTTGTCGATTCTTTCAGTTAAAGCTTAAGACCAGCCGTTCGATTCTCTTAACCTCTTTAAACGAATATTCTCCGAATGAAATAGAAGTTTTAACCGTTGCGTTAAGCAATATTTATTATCTTTTTTCACAAGGTGAACCATGGCTTACTGGCCTTTTCCAAATGGAATGAACGGAATCGCTCCGGCTTATTTCCAAGCTAAAATTGACGAATTTCTTTTTAAAACTTATCTTCAATCATCTCCTTTTACGATGTTGTCTGGCAGTAATGACTCTAATGCAATTAGCGTTAAGGGCATTGAAAACAGCAAGGGCGGTGCCGCTGTCTTTGGTCGCTTGCAACCAACAGATTTCACAAGGCCTATCCTCAATGATGATCAGGTTAGAGGTATAGACCGTTTCCAGAAAACAGATACCATGCTGGTGGATGCTGACAAGATTACTTTCAAGCTTGACCGCCGTAATATCTCGATTGAAGAGTTTGCCTCCAAGATTCATTTAACCCAAAACCAAGCTCAACGGTTAGCTGAAGATCACCGTCAATATAAAGATCTAAAAATCTTCCAATCAGCGATGACAGGCTTGTATACTGCTTCTGTCCCTGGATCTGCACCTCAGGTTGCTCGTGCTATTGCGGGTAATATTGTAGCCGGTCAAGCGGCTGACGGTATTTATACATATGCTAATAACGTCACTCTTCCTGACTCTTTAGCAGCCTCTATGCCCCTTAACCGTGCGGCACAACACAAAATGTCCTGGGATCATATCCAACGTCTGTTGATGCTCTCTAAGACACGGTACTCCGGGACAGATCCATTGCAACCGATGTCGGTGACTCAGTTTAATGGTTGGGATGCGCCAAAGTACATGTTGTATATGACGTCTACCGCCGCTAATAACCTGAAAAATGACCCTAAGTTCATTGAATATAACTATAAACGAAGCCTTAATCTTCCGGGTCAAGGAAACCCGATTATCGGTGGTGAATTTATAGGTCGTGTGGGTAACTGTGAATGTATTGAAGTCACCGCGATGAATCATCCATTGCTCTATCTCCCGAATGCCGACGGAACACCTAATACAGTTGAATGGTCGTTGATGTTTGGTCGCGGTGCCTGGGGGATGTTCCAAAAAACAGGTCTGACTTATATCGAAGAAACAGACAAAGTTGAAGATAGCGGCTTTCATTTAGCGCGTCAGTTTATGGGCGTTAAACCTTTAATCTTCCCAAATTCTTTGGCGCAGCCTATTGAACAAGGTATTATTCACTCATTTACACGGAGCTAAACATGGTTGCCTCAGTTAAAACCTACGCTTACACATTAACCGTCGCCAACAGGATTCCACAAGATACGGCAATCACTGTTGATTCCGGTGCTTTAACCTCAGTCAATATTAAATTAGTGACACCTATTGCTGATGGGGAAACCGTCGTGGTTTTTAAAAGAAATCGGACGATTACAAGGATTTTAAATTCACAAGTCATCGATATTGCAGCAGGTGTTCTGATCGCTAATCATGAATTTTCTGTAACGGCAGATGGGATGGGGATCGCTGTAACGGCCGTAGCAGAGATTCCCATCACGGCTTACATTCGTTTATCGTTCTTAATGAGTAACTAAGAATGGCCACTGTTTCGGAAATTTTGGACAACGTGATTAACCTCAGTGTGGGCATCAATGATGTCGACACTGAGGAGAAAGGGAAGTTCCTCAAATATCTGAATATGGCGTGTCATGAGCTTTATCGTCTCACAGCCCCGCTCGATGACAACCTCTCAGTAACTCATTTGGCAAATGGTTTTGATGAGACGACGGGGATTGAACTTTATGATACCGATGAAAGAAGAATCAGTATTCTCAACGTTCGGAATGTCAGAACAAATCGCATTATCTTTGAACGGGTTCCCTACCTCTTCTTGCAAGAGAAAAAGTTTTTGAATGAATCTTACCGCCCTATCTACTGTGTCCAAAATAATGTGATCACAATCTACTCTAACCTTGCAAAGCCTTACGATGTGTTTATCGGATATGTCCCGGATTTCATTGATTTGCAGGAAGAATCAATAGGGTCGTTTCCTCATACGACAATTCCTTTTCGTCCCTCCTTTCAAAACCTGTTGGTCTACGGCACCCTTTATTACGTCTATCAGGATATGGATGGGTTTAAGTCTAGCATTAAGGAATCAATTGCTGTTGATGAATGGACAAAGGGGAAAATGAGATATTCCAATTATTTGTTAAACACATGGCCTTTAGCTCATCCTCTGACCGGTGATCGGGTTTAGAAATGGGATTCGCCTATCAAAACTTTGATCAAGCTCACATTCACTTTCCTTATAAAGGCATGAACAGGGATATTGCTCCTTATCTGTTACCTGAGGATAATGCTTACTATTTAGAGAACTTCACCCAGGATTCTTTGGGCAACGGCACCCTTCGTTACGGCGTTAAGAACTTCGTACAGCTGTCATCGATCGATGATGGATTCATTATACGATCGTTCCCCTATGTGGCTTCAGGTAGCATCGAACAGCTTCTCTCCTATGTGAGTGTTTTTAACATCGACAACACAGCAGCTAATATCTCGGTCATCGGTAATACCGTCACTCTGACCACAGACCGAAGAGATCTTTATTTGAATGATACGATGGTGAAAATTATCTATACGGATGCTGACCAGAACGTTGTTACTCAAAAGTTAAGAATAGCAGGACGGACTTTCGTTGATGCTACCGGTCTCTCTTTCCAGGTTCCTGATGCTGTGTTTCCCCTTCAACAAGCCATTACTTCTATCTCTTTTTCCGTTGGCGAGCTTCATAAAACAGATATTGCCACGAAGCAATCAATACGAGTCTTTACAGGTCTTCGCGCCGACTGTATCCCAAGGTCTGTTCCGTTCACCCAAAAGCTTGTAATATGTAACGGTCTGGATCCTCTGATGCAATGGGACGGGACAACAGCATCAATTATTTATGAATGGGTAAAGGAAAAGGCAACAACCTTTGTTAAAGTCAATGATTTTACGCTTCAATTCACCTGCACTTTAAATCCGGCTAAATACCTTCAGGCGACAAGTATTTTCTTCAATGCTCTTGAATTCCCCATTCAAAACAGCAATGTTGTCGGCAATATTGTCACCTTAACGCTGGCAAACCTTATCGGCAACCTCCCTCAAATAGTTTTCTTCAAGTCATATCCACCACGATGTAATTTTCTGTATGTGGCTCAAGACCGTCTATGGGGTTTGGGTCAAGGAGCAGCCGGTATTGAGGTTAGATCTCCTAATGAATCCATGAGAGTTTACCGTACCAAAAAACCCAATATGCTCAATAGTTGGCTGACAGAAGAAACGCAAGATGTCGAGCCGCTGGACTTATCAAATAAACACGGTGTTGTTGATAATCTAGAGGCCATTGCTCAAGGGGGATCTAATCTTGTTTTTATCGGACGTGAGAAGACCCAAGTCTATACGGGTCTGGTTGCCGACAATACATTCAGTTGGCACTCAACAGTCTCTTCAGGAGCTATCCACGGCGATCTGGTTTTTGAACTTGCCAATGATATCTTCTTTATTGATGCCGGTGGACTTCATTCATTTTCGACCCTTAATATCGGTAATCAGTTTGCCTCGAGTACCATCACTGCCATTAATTCCCTTCTGAAAGAACAAGTGGTTTATGCCTTACAGTCCAATGTTCTCTACAGATCAAGTTTCGTCTTTCTTTATAAACTCGGGGCTTTTCTGGGAATCAAGATTGGGGATAGTGTGCTTAATCATGCTCTATTTTCCACACAACCCAACTTCTTTTCTCTGTTTTCCGGTGATTTTGAGTCTAATCATATTGTCCATTTGGGGAATCGGCTGTTCATTCTCAAAAACAGAAGTATTCTAGTTTACGGCGATGGAAGAGACGGAAGCCCTAAAGCCTATTCTGATTATGGGACTGACAATAAGGGGCTGGCGATTGTTGGCTCCTGGCACCAACCCTTTAATCAATCAAATAGAGAGCTTTCCACCAGCTACCGAGTCTCCTGCCTTGCTGATTACGCCAATACCTTCATTGAAGATTCCGGCAACGGTGTTTTTGTTGAATTGTTTAATGAGCGGCCTAAATCAACTTCTTTTCGAAAACAGGCTCTCTTAACCTTAAGAAAAGAAGTATTAAAGGGCAATATCTGCGACATTGAATTCAACGGTGAATTTAAAACACTTTCACGGGAATTAAAGAAAAGAGGAGCAGATCCCTGGTTATTCCTCTCTGTTATCTCAAGGGGGAGTTATTTTTCAATCACA
>Ga0315908_10000254_pt1 | contig 41989 bp, 34 predicted proteins | sample LakEriMetagenome_12_FD_203520 | JGI IMG/M metagenome (GOLD analysis project Ga0315908, IMG submission 203520) | Freshwater fungal communities from buoy surface, Lake Erie, Ohio, United States - Buoy 4 MA124 | ecosystem: Environmental > Aquatic > Freshwater > Lake > Lake biofilm | place: USA...
TTAATTTGGATCTATGCCATATAATGGTTATTATTATTAAGTCATCATTTATTATTATTAGTTTGGATCTACATCCATTATTTACATTTCTGTTTGAATAACTGGTTATTATTACTACTACATTAATTTAAAAAATAATATAACTTAAATATCTATATTTTTTAATTAAAATTTATTTATGTTTTTATTAAATTAAATAATTTAAATAAAAATTTATATAATCTATATATATTGCTAGTAATATTTAAATTAAAGAATAAAAATTATTCAGTTCTTTTAAAAAAAATTTTTACATATTTTTTTAAATAATCTTCTTTTTTACTTTTAAAAAATTTTCCATATTTTTATATTATGAAAAATTTTGTAAAGTTTTTCATTTAGAAATTTATCCAAACTTTTTACTTTTAAACAATATTAAAAACTTTTTACTTTTAAAAAATTTTCAAAGATTTTTAATCATAATTATTTGCTTTTATTTTTGAATGTTTATTTTTAAAATTTCCTGTTTATCAATTTTTAAATAATTTTTTAATTATCTATATCTATCCATATTTTGCAACATCCAATTATTATTATAGAATCTTTTATTATTATAATTATTATTATTATTATTATATGCAAAATTCTTGAAGATAAAATTAATAATATTAGTGAAAAATACAATTTAAAAAAAGAAATCATAAAAGATAAAAGTAAAAATAAAATTATTAAAAATACTATTATTTAACTTGATAACTTACAAATTACTAGAAAATACATAAACAAAATAAAAAATAAAAGTAATCTAGAACAAATAATAGTTGAAGACTATAACTAATTCTAATTTAACATAATGAATGTAATAAAATTAAAATAAAACAATTAATATACACTAAGAAACAACTTCTTAATAAAATTTCTTTCATAAGACTTTCCAACAGTCTATGAAAACTTCCAAATAGTCTAATGTTCTACATGCAATAAACAAGCAACATAAAAACATTTCACAAATGATTGTAACTTTACAATATAAATTAGACAAGAATTTACAAAACTTATAAAAAAAGAAATAGGCTTAGAATTAAATCCAAATAAAATATTTATTCAATATATTGAAATATTTAAACAAAAAAAAATACAAAAAATTAAACATATTCAAATAAAACACAATTTTAGCAATAATGGGAAATTTCATAATCAAAATGAAAATGATTGCATTTAAAGAAAACAAATAACAAATCAACTTCAAATCATGTGACAAAAACAAATGATCATATATATCATTTAACCATTATTATTATTAAGTAATCATTTTTAATTAATTTAGATCTTTATATTATGGTTATTATAATAGATACATTTGTATCTAGAATTAAGGTTATTATTAAAGATTAATTATCTTATTTATTTAATTATATTAATCTAGCTTTTTTATAAAATCTTATGATAAAATTAAATTATATATTTTTATTTTAATTAAAAAAATATATAAATAAAATATAGTTAGATATATATTTGTTGTTTAATGTAGCTATTTCAGTCAAATATTATTATTTTTATAAATGAATATTATAAAATATAAATCAAATATATAATCAATAAGAATTATAAGTTAAACTTATCCCAAAAAAGAATTTAGTTCCTAAAATAAAAATTATAATATAAGTATATAAATAAGTATAAATAGAAAGTTATTGAAAATATTTATTAAATAAAATAAATTTAAATCACGAATCATATAAATGAGCATCTTAAATAGGATTAACAATAAGTTCAGTATCTTCGACTCTCCATATTAAAATAGATCTATCAATTAAAGAATAAGTAACTAAAGTTTTGTTTTGATTTGATAAAACAGCTTAAGTAATTTAACTTAAATGGTTGGTATAACATCTCATGAATCCATTGGAATAGCTTTCATATGGAAATTAGAATAATCTAATCTGTAAAAATAAATAAATAAAAAAATATTTACGGTTCCCATTTCATCAGTGACTGCCATAGTATTATTACTTAATTTTATAACTTTTAAGCTTGGATTTTCATTAGAATAATGTTTCTCTATTCCTCTGGTCTGATCACTAAACTTGATTCCATCTCCTTACCATTCTAATTCATGGGAAACAGTGATATAATTTTCCTTATTGAATGTGTCAGTATCTAGATTAATATAAACAACTTCCTCCATTTCATCTTTAAACATCAAAAATGAGTCATCTTTAGTTATGTCTATATATTCTATCACATTCAATATTTCATCTATTGCACACATCATTTTGAACTAGTTATCTTCTGAACTTACATCATAAACTATAATTTTAGGATTCTATTTAGTAACACTTCCTATTAATATTTACTATTATTATTATATACCTAAAGCTAAAGCTATTATTTTTCCTTTTTCACTTAACTTCATATCAATAATATCAATTTAATCCTTGATAGTAAGTCTAATATAAATAAGAAAAAATTTATAAAATACCTCAAATTATCATAAGCAGGATATCCAACCTCTTTTTTAAGGACTATGACTTCATCTCTAAAAGCAATATATATTTTTTCAGTGGCTTTGCAGACAATCATATTAACAGTATCTCTTAAGAAATGATTGAAAAATATTCTTTTAAGAGTGGATAAATCCCAAACAGAAAATAATCCAGTTTCAGTGATAGTAAAGAGCTTGAAATTATCATTAGAGAACTACATGGAAGCTAAATACTCACCATCATGAGCATTCATTTTGAGAATAATGAGATCTGAAGGTACTACATTATTGTAATCATCGTTGTCTTTATTCAGCACAAGTTGATAAATATCTCCATATTTGTTTCCACATAATATGAATTGTCTTCCCATACATAATGACTGGATATGATCTTTGGGATCAGCAATAGGTTTTTTATTTTTCTAAAGAATAGCATATTCATGCCTTTTGAATAACTTAATCTTTTTTTTCTGGTCTTGATCATCCTTCATAAGTTCCCAGAGAATTACACTACCATCACTACCTCCACTCACAAACTGATTGCTTCCTCTCAAACTATCTAATACTAAAAGAAAACCATCATTGCTTATTACTTAATAGTTTAAGATTTATTTCTCAGAATTGCAAATGTAAATCTCTCCATTATCTGCTGCTACTATTATGTAAGTTTCATTTTCTATTTCTTTGAAGATCACACTCATGAAGTTTATTTCATCTTATTTATTCAAAAACAACAGATCTTCATCTTCATCCTCTTGCTATTAATTATTAATCTAATTGTTATTAAACTTATTAATACTCTTTTTGGACTATTTATTAAACAAAACATCAAGATAAATATTATAATAACTAAGATTATTTGCTTTATAACTCCAGACTTAAATAGTCCTGCAACCAACAAGACACATTTGATTAATAGAGTATGGGAAAAACTCAAAGTCTCTGTACTTGAAGACGGAACTGTAAATGAATTTGGCCTGGCCTAAAATGATTTAATTGTGGGAATCAATCAAATATAATATCTGTTTGTAATCCTCAGTCACTGCAATTAAAAGAAGATGACGATGATCAAATGCGAATTTGATTTGTTGGATATAGATGCAGTCTATTAGTCGCATGTTTTGAAGGCAGGATTTCGATGCAATGTCCCAGATTATTAATTTGCAGTTTTTTTGGTTAGTTCCTGCTGCTAGATACTTTTTGTTGTGACTGATTGAGATACAGCTTATTTCTGGCTAATAACTTTCAGGGTCCTATCATCAATAAATAATGATGATATCATAATATATCAATAGATATATTATGAAATAACATTAAATTTTAATATTATAACAATATATATATGAAAATATGAATACCTCTTCATCAAGATTGAGGAACTCTTGGTTAAGAAACTCGTCTCTTTCTGGGTTAATCTAATAACAATTTCCAGCTATTTACTTAGATATAAAGTCAGTGATGACCAAATTAGCTCCACTCAAATAAACAGCTCTATCATCATAATCATAAAATAAGTTGTTCCTGTAATTGAAAGCTTTTCTTCCGATAATATTCTAAAGTATCAATTCCTTTTCAGGTTTTACACTATCGTCCACTTGTCCCTAAGTTATCTTTATTCCCTCTCTTATTAATATATTTTTATCAATTTTATTATTATCCATTATTATTATATTATTGTCACAATTATAAATTATATCTTAATCATAATTAATTTTTATTTTTATCATAATATCTTATATCTTATATTAAATTTCATATTATTACCTAACAGATAATACATTTTCAACCTCATTTGTGAATTTATCAAATGGCAAAACTTCACAATGAGTATCTTAATCTTCTACTTTATAATTCTGATAATCTTAATCTTGTGAAATATCTTCAATATTTATTCTCCATTTCATTATACATTCATCACTTACTCCTGTAGTAAAAAGATAATGACGATTTTTATTCCTAAACTATTCAATCTAATTCACAAATGAAGAGTGAGCTGAATATGTCTTACCTAAATGTTTTTCATTGTCTAATTGGTTTTGATTTTGGTTTTTTACTTCATTAATATTTGTTAACAGACTACTAAATCTAAAAATAAATTTTTATTAATTATTTTGAAATTAAATAATAATATAAAATAAAAATAAAATATTAAAATATTAGAAAAAATAATAAAATAAACGGAATAATTACCTAGCCATATGAATGTCTCCCAACTCACTTCCCATAATAAGATATTTTTCATTAAGCTATTCATACTCCTTATCAGGGATATCTCCTTTTTCGTGAAAATGGTCAATATCTAAGACATTACTAACAGTGAGACTATTATAAGCATCTAATTATTCTTTATTGAAATTAGTCTTATCCTTCAAATCAAACTAAGTATATTAGTAATTACCCTAAATGCTATTAGCAAAATTTACTCTGTTCCACTTACAATCCTTAAGAATATCAAAATTTTTTATCTGAGTGAAAGTCTCAAGTTTCCAAAAAACATACTCTCCCTTAGGATCTTTATTCTGTCTGATTTACATATTATCAATATTTTGGAAATACATCATTAAATGTTGTTAATTAACATCAAAAGTCATAAAAAAAACTCCTTTTGAATACTATCTATATTCAGTGCTGATATTTTCATTTAGAGAAGGAATCTAAATAGTATTATTGTTTAATTCTTTCGTATACAATTTCTTGTCAGTTTTTATACTACCTTGATTCTATAATTTTGATTTATTTGTGAATATTTCAATGTAACTACTTTCTCTTTCCAAACTCGTATCAAATTAGTCCTTTTGCTATCTGCTGCTATCATAACTTACTGCAAAATAATCACCTTTTGAACTAAACTCAATATTAAGAATAGCAATTTTTTTATTTTTAGGATTTTCATAAGCTTAAATTACTTCAAAATTACCATATTTATAATCTTATTAATTAGCATTTTTCTGGATTTTGCTATCTAGAATTTGGAAATTTCCGCTGATGAATCCGACTATAATTGAATCTCCATCAGGTGAGAATTTAACACAAGTAGGATAATCATCCAATTGCTTTTTATTGTTATTCAATAGTTTGTTCTTTTCAATATCCCATAAACACAAATTCTTATCTTCTCCCACTGTGATCATTATAGGTTCTCTTGGATGAATAGTCATGAAGATCTTTTTGTTCTTTTGATTAGATTTGTTCATTAAGTTCATGAATTACGCGCAATGATGTTATTTTTTTAGACTAAAATCATATTAAAGATTGTTAAGTCTTTGGTTATCTCGTTTTTGTATCATTATTTTATGAAATTCTCCTTATTCTTCATCATCGCTTTCAGAATAATTGATAATAATATTTTGGCTTTAATCACTCTATTTTTTTTAGATCTTTTATTCGTTTTTGGAAGTGATAATGATTTCAAAAATGTCTCCATTTCTAGTTCCAATGACCAAATTAGTTAATGCGGTTTTATTTGAGTTTTGATCAAATTTGCAGGTGAAATGGTCAATGCTTTAAGGGGAAATAGACTTAATATCATTTCTAATAAGTTCAAAGATTTTAAGCTCTCTCAGATTAATTTTTTTTATTTGGTTGAATTATGCATCCCAAATATTGATATGATCATCTTCTCCACAAGTGATAATGATAATTTTTGAATTTTTTAGATTTACAATTTTGATGCAATTAATCTGTTTATTATGAGCTTGTTCTTTTACAATGTTGAAATAGCCTTTGCTCACTACTGCAATTTGTCCCGAGTTATTTCCACAAATTAAATCACAATTGATAGAGTGAGTATATTGATATGACATGTATTAAAAACATGTTATTACTTAAGGGCTATTAATGTTGAAGCTTTTAGAGTCCATTCAAACTAGTTGTTTCCTTATAAGGCTCCTATTCAATTATAATTAATATAATTAATATGAAAAATAAATATAATATATTAGATTTAATATGTAAATTATAATAAATGTTAAACATAATAAAGATATATATAAAATGATACCTGTAATTGATCTTCCAAAAAGTAACATTCCACAAGCCAGTAGTGACCAATTCAGTAGAATCAAAAGGATTAAATTTGATATCAAAAATGGGCTCAATACCTTGATTCCTAAAACAAATAATATCCTCATTCTTCCAATTAGTGACTTAAATACTGAAATACTAATCAATTCCAACACTAGCAATATAATCTCCATCCTAACTAAACTATATTCTTAATATACCATTATTATGATAAGTATTAAGGATTCTGACTTATTCTGAATTCTTATGATTCCACACATGGATTTAAGGATTAAGACTTGCCTCACCACTGGCCACTAATACCTTTTCAGGATGGATTGAGAAGCATGTCACTTTCTTCTTGTGGCCTTCATAAAATCTCTGTTTTTCTATTTCTGGAGTGTAAATTATTAGCACTCTACTTGTAAAATATAGCAGATCTCTTTTGCAATTTAAGTGGGTTTAATCATCTAAATACTTTCTTTAATAATCTGTTGAGCTCTATTTGTTACTTATTAGTGATTTTTTCATGTATTAAGGGATTTTTTATGTGTTTTTTTTTTTCGATTCGTTGCTTATTAGTTTATAATTGTGAATATATTGAACCGTGTTTCTTTGATCGTAACATTGGAATCCATAAACAAAATCAAGGTGTATGCTGATAGGAGGAGGTCTTTTATTTCGTTCTTTAATATTGTTTTTTATTTCTTTTAACTCTTCTATGTTATTTACTAATTCAATAATTCCTGTTTTGTTTATTCCATTAAATTACACAAAAGTGTCTTTAAAGTGATCTTGCATTAAATCATTAGTCGCACAAAAGTTTAATTCTCGATATAAAGATTCATCATTATCAAATAAAACTTCATTATTATATGTGAAATTTTCAGATTCAATATTTGTATTATAATTCATCTGTTTTTAAATTTGCTTTTCTTCTACTTACTCTATTTTCCACTCTATTAAAGTGTTATCACTCAATCCTAAACTATAAAAAAAATCTTATTCTTGAGTCATGGCTAATCTGGATATAAGACTGGAATGTCCTCTCAAAAAGCCTCCACTTTAGTTAATCAATTGCATTTTATCTTTAAAAAAATAAAGACCTCCATTTTTATCAGCTCCTATAAACAGTTTGATCTCTCCTCCTATAATTATAGGCAAAAATATTTGTTTAGAAGATTAAAGATCACTTGAATTATTCATATTTAATACAAAATTTTTGTTTGTATTGTAAGGATAAAAAACGTTCCAGATTGTAATATTGGCTTATTCATTTTCTTATACTAGATTTTTTTATTTATATTCAAAATTATCAATTTTATACTGATTTTTACTTGATGTTCCTATAAGAAATGACTGATTATCGACAGTAAAAGTGATGGAAATAGGGATTTCATTCTCAAAACGAATTTTGACAGGAGCTATTTTAAAGAAACTGTTTTCATTAAACTTGAATTGATAAGCAATTCCATTTTAACTTAAGACAATAAGAGCATGACCATCTGATTGGAATTTGATATCATGAATGAGTTTTTCGCAATCATAATTACTTGGATATTCTTCCCAGTCTTGTCTCATGTAAAGTTTTCCGTTTTGACATCCTACTGCAAAGTGAGTTGAACCATTCTCAAAAGTGTGGCTATCCATAGCTGTTATGTTCTCACCTACTTGCCAAATATCAATTAATTCATGATTATCTAATGCAAATGCATGAACCTAATATAAATATTTATATAAATAAATATTATGTTTATATATACATGTTAATATCAAGTTTATTATATTATCATTATATTATCGTTTTATTATTAATATCTTATTTTATTATTATTATATAATATTATCATAAAAACATTATATTAAAATAAAAAATACAATAAATTACTTTGCTATTTTCACCTGCGACATATAAAATACGATCATCTGAGTTTTTTTCTAGGAAAGAAATAGCTTTTAACTTTCCAGTTAGTTTATTAATAAAGTTATTTCTAATAGCTTTAATGTCCATATTATTTTATGAATTATCCTTAATAATACTAAGTTAAAGTTAAACAACATCTCCTTCAGTTGTGCATACAATTAAATGGTGTTAAGTAACAACTAAATCAATAATAGAATAATCAAAGAGTTTAACACTACAATTTGTAAGCTCAATTTCCCTAATTTTAGTATTTAAATCAAGTTCAAAAAAGTAAATAAAAGTATTGGAAGTAGCTATTACAATAATATCACCAGTATTCAACATATTCATAATTTCACTATTCAATTTCAATTTCTTCTATAATACTTCATCTTCCCAAACTACAACTTCTCCATTTTTATGTCCTGTAATAATCTTAATAGAACTCTCTTGATCGTTGCATTAAATTTACCAATTACTATTTGATCTATAGGCTAATCCACACTTGATTTTAGAGAGAATTTTATTTTAATCTTTATCACTTTCGTAAATCTTGATCTGCTTTTTATTAATATGTTTCTTCTAATACTCTATAATATAAATTGAGTCATAAGTAGTGACAATATTGGTATTATTAATATGATTATAAACAGAGAACTCGTGATCGGTGAAATCATTAACTCCGATAAGATTGCGAATGGTGAAAAAATCAATAGCGAGTCCATCAACGTGAGTGCTAATAAGTAGAGAGAAATCTTAGAGATTATAGATGAGGACAGGAGAATTGAACTTGATTCCACAGCTAGCTAGGTATTGATCAGAATGGAAGAAGTTAAGAAGATGTACTCCATTCTTATGATGACCTTTAAGAACTCCTAAGTTTTGAAGGGTTTTTACATTCCAAATGTGGATTGAAGGAGAAAGGGCTAATTCACCTGTTGCTATTAGTTCATTGTTCATGCTATTACATATACTTATTATCTCTTTCTCGTGTAGTAGGTAGTGTTCTTGTTCGTTTAGTTTCCAATCATAGATCACGCAGATACATGCTGTGAAATAAACCATCTTTTTTATTTGTTCTAAATTTATATTAAATGTATTTTATAATCATTATTATTATTATTGTCATTTTTATCATTATTATCATTATTTTATTTAATTAGTATTTACCTAAGTAAATTAGACACTTTTTTACATCCTAACATCTGAATCCATAAACCCAATTTATTTTCACTTAAATATCCCTTTTTTATTCTTATATTATTTGTTCAGGTTTTTAAATTTTCTAACATAGCAAAGAGATCCATTCCAGTTTTTATTTATATTATTTACTACTCATTATTTCTCCAAATTATTTTTAGTCTATTTTATTTAAATCTTTGTTTATTATTTTATCATCTGTTATAAATTTTTCATAACATGTTCTTGCTTCTTATTTCCCTTATTTTTATTTTTCAGTTTTAAATATTTTTTTATCAATTACTTCGAAAAATTATTCTATTTAAGACACTTTGATACACCACCTTTTATTATTAATTAATATTGATACTTTAACATTTGACTTATATTTATTCTTGATTCTTTTTCAAAAAAAATTTCCAAGAATTAAACTATTTCATCTTCATTAACTTCATCATCCATTCCATTTATTTTAAATGTTGCATTGCAGCAGGAAATAAGCATGAATTCAAGATCTACTAGTGATAAACTATTTAATTCATTAAAGTCAAATAAATCAAACAAAACTAAATTTATTATATTATTTAATAATATTATTAATAAATATTAATAATTTTATATTAATATTTTAAAATTTTATACATCTAATTTTTTCTTCAAATTTAGCATCAGAATAAATAATTAATCCACAAAACAATTCAAGGGCATCAATCAATTAATTACTTCCTTTATCCCATTATTCAAAATTTGATTAATTTTCTTCTCCAAAAATAGAAGTGAACTCATCATTGTCTATGGAAAAAGTATCACAAACACTTTTAAATGAACCATGATATTCTCGTAATTTAGCTTAAGATACTTTTTTAAATTTTATAATGATATTTACAATTTAATAATTTATTTTCTACTTTGTTTTTTTATTAACCTATCTAGTTTTACAAAGTTTCAATATAATTTCCCATATTTATTAATATTAATATTTATTATTTTATATCTATTTATTATATATAAATTTACTATATTTATATTATAATAACTTAAAATAATAATATAAATCAAATATGATTTTAAATAAAAATATAAATATGAAATAATGAATTTAGAATATAATATTGATTTAATTATGATAATATTAAATAATGATTAATGAATATATATTTGATATGATTCATTTAGCCATCATCATCCTTACAAACTCTTCATAATTAATGTGACCATCTCCATCAATATCAGCTTCCCTAATCATTTCATCGACTTCCTCATCAGTAAGTTTTTCTCCAAGATTGGTCATGACATGTCTCAATTCAGCAGCACTAATCAATCCATTACCATCCCTATCAAAGACCTTAAAGGCTTCGATCAACTCTTCTTCAGTGTCAGTATCCTTCATCTTTCTGGCCATCAAACTCAAAAACTCAGGGAAATCGATAGTTCCATTTCCATCCACGTCTACTTCATTTATCATGTCTTATAATTCGGCTTCAGTGGGGTTTTGTCCTAATGATCTCATCACAGTTCCTAATTCCTTTGTAGTAATTGTACCATCTCCATCCTTGTCAAACAAAGAGAAGGCTTCTTTAAATTCTGCAATTTATTCTTCTGTTAATTGATCAGCCATTTATTATTATTTTGTTTTATAATTTATAGTTTATTTTCAATCTATTTATACTATATATTTTATACCCGACATAATTACAATACATTTTCATGATACATTAATATGATATAATATCAATTCAAAATTCTTATATTTTCATTATTATATACTTTCTCATTTATTAATCAGAATTATTATAATTTTAATAGCTAGAATTTTATGATTAAAATGACTAGAATTTTATCTTTTTTATTAATAATTATATATTTTCAATATGTAAGTTTAAAATAATAAAAAATAAGTTTTAGATTCAGCATAAAATGAAAAACAATAAATAGTAATTTTTATTAATAACCTTGAAAATAAAAAATAATAATATATATTGGATAAGAATAGTAAAATAATAGACTTAAAAAATTAAATATATTAATATACAGGTCTAGATAATAATTAATACACTTTGATTTTTAATGGATTAGGAATAGATTAATATAATGCATATAAAAAGCTTACTGATTTAGGGATAAAAAATTATGATAATTTGTAAATGGTAAGAAAATGTTTAGGGGGCAAAATATGATTATTAAATAATTATTTTTTATATATTTATTCATTTTTTCTTCTTGGTTTTTCCCTTTTTTTTACTGTTCAAAGTTTGTTAATAGACTAAATTTTGTCTTGACTAAACATCTTCTCTATACATTGCATAATTGTTTATAATTTTCTAAGTTATTTCTTTAAGATCCCAAACTCTATTAAAAGATTATAATTATAGATGATAAATAAATAATTATAATAATAATAATTTAATACATAATAAGCTTATCGTATCCTGAAGAATATAATAAATTTTTCTAATCATCGTACAAAATATCAACAATTTAATCTTTATGCCCCATAAAATTTTCCAAAATTTAGTAATCATTATTTTAGAAAACGACAATTTTTTTTTCAATAGCTAAAATAAGTAATTACTTAAAATTTCTAACATAAGGATACTAAGAATTAGAAAAATAAGAAGCTGAATTAATAATAATTATTTTATTAACCCATCCTTCCAAATTACTTATAGTATTTTCAAGAGTAATTTATAGATCTTAAGTATTCCTATTAACTTTATAAATTAAAAGCTGTTTATCAATAGTACCCAAATAAATTTTATCCTCATAATAATAAAGACTAACAATCTAATTTTTAATTTCTTATTCTAGTAAAACAGGAGTATCTTGAATATTAGGATTAATGATTAAGACATTAATCCTGTTTTGGACACAAATTATTTCAACTTGGAATTAGTCAGGATTAGCATTTAGACTGTTTAACTAAATGAGACTGACTTCTTTGAAACAATTAAATACTTTGAACTAATTATTTTTGCAATTCCTAATGATGATTAGTCCTTCTTGAGTTGAATATACCAAATCGTCAAACATTTTATTGATTTACTTAATTGAGCTTAACTCACAATTAATCACTTCAGAATTTTGATTGTAATTACTCTTATAATTTATAATTTTTATTTACATCCAAAAAATAACGAGCCACTATGCCGTTACTAAAACCAATATAAAAACTATTTAAATTTTATGAATCTTTGCAGATGCATTAGATTTAATAGTTTTGTATTTTTTTGTTTTTTATAGTTGTTGTTAAAAACTTTTCTGTTATTTAGTTAAAAACTTCATCATCACTAAATTCATTTTTAGCATTATCACTTTATTTAGTCTCTTTATAATCTATTTTTTCCAAAAAAATTTTCTTTATAATTTCTCTATTTATTAAATCCCAAACTTTATTATTTATTTATATATTTGTACCTCTTAAATTCATATCATATGATATTGAAATTAGTTATTTGAATTCATTGATTATGATAAATAATATTGTATCCTCATGTCCTTTTAATCTTTCCTTAAATTATATTATTCTTAATTGTTAACTTTCCATTTTTATGTTATATTAGTAATTAAATTTATATTTATTTATTATTTATATATTTATCAACTAATGAAGTCTTATTTTATAATCACTTTCATTATCGTTAATTTTTTAGTGTAAATAATTAATTACGAATATTCCTACAAATTTAATTCTCATAACAGAAATAAATTGAAAAAACATAATTTAAGAAAATCGAAATATCGTAGCAAAAAAGATGAAAAATAATCAAGTTTATTCAAACTACCTTAAAAATTTGATGAAATCCAATAATTTTTAAATGAAAAAATGCATGATAATAAACTAAACAGAAATAATTTTGAAGAACTATTTCGAAATAGAGGTCTAACAAAAGGAGAACTAAAAAATATTTGGTCAACAATAGACAGCAAAAAAGAAGACAAAATAACAGAAAAAGAATGGAGAGGATTTCATAAATTATTTATAGAAGATTTTGAAAATTGTGATAGTGATGGAGACTATCTATTAGAAACAAAAGAACTAGGAATTTGTTTAGAAGAATCTAAATATCTTTAGAACTTAGGAGTTAAAAAGGAAGAAGCAGATATGGTAATGGAGAGTGTGGACAGAGATGAAGACATGTTTATTAATTTTGCAGATTATTTATTTTTGAGGAGAGTAAAATTGGGATGGGAGAAATGTGGCTGTGGTTAGTAATTAAGTAAGGTTTAAATCCCTTGTGCTATGAAGATTGCTGTACCAGGATGGATTATGAGTGAAATTGATGCAAATTAAATTTTTTAATCTATTATGGCTATTGAGGTTGGCTTAGAGAAGTATGAGGAGGTTTATATGAATATTAAATAGTATTTAGAGTATGCTCATATTTATTATTATTTCATCAGTTTTGAAATACCTTTCTATAATGGAAATATTCTTAAACAGGATATAATTAGAGTATTACATTCATATTCATCTTACATTATTTGTTAATTATAACCTATATAAATATAATAATAATACAATTAATATAAATATAATAAATATACTAATATAAATATTAGGCTATTGATTATCAGCAAGTACCTACGACTCTAAATAAATACTTAGTGGACCAAATATTCCAAGACCAAACATCAATCCACCTTAAATAATTCGGAGTATCGTTAATCTTGTACAGAACATTCAAAAGACATTGCAAGATAAACAAATTTTACATGTCTAAAGAAGAATTTTCAAAAATATTTGACGATTTTCACATAAACAAAGCAATTGTGAAAATGATAGACTCATTTACTATAAACTCTTAAGAAGAATTTGAAGAAGCTTCTTTCATTTCACATGAAGAACCTTCTGAATCAGATTACTTGATAACATTCCTCCAAACCCAATACAATTACAAATACCATCACAGACATAGAGACTCTTTAAAAAAAGAGAAAGAAATAAGAGCTAATATTTAAAATAGAGAATAAGTTTATAACATTTTTGAGTTCAAAGGTAAAGACATGTTATCGTTCCAACATTTTGTTCGATGGTGGAAAACATCATGGTTCTTCTTGAATTGTGATTAGGATAATACTGATGTATTGGAATGGTAATAATTGAGGGAATGTATTGCAATATACCCTCCACCCATCCCCTTCACTATTGAGGAGCAGAGTTATTTATAATATGCTCAGGACTTCATTGCCAACCCCAAAATACACAGTCTTAACTTAAAGGCTTTTTATGATATGTTTTAATATAGAGATATCTTTTAAATATATAGGGCTCCTAATTTCATTTCTTATGTCAGTCAACCCAATTTGCACAAGAGTTTCTTCTTTATGGGACTTAAAGTTACGTAGAACACTCTCGATGTTAGCCTTTAGGGTTAGGATCCTGCTACTAAGATGCCTCTTTATAATTATTGGGCTGCTTATTCTAAGTAATTATTATTTTTTATTTAAAAGTGCTATGAATGAGGAAATTATTGCATAAAAAAATCAGAAGGATTAAGATATTTCTAATTTTTTAAAACAAAATAATATTAAAAGGAAAAGAAAGTGAATTATTATCTTAATTTTTTATTATATTTTTATAATTTTAATCTTAATATTATTATGTATTAAAAATAGCAAATTAATTATTTCTAATTTTAAATTTAAAGTCTTTAATAGAAAGAATATAAATTTTAAGTCTAAAATAATCAAGAAGAAAATAAAATAATAAATATTGAATGGATTTATTAATAATAAATCATCACAATATCTGTATTAATTAATGTAACTGATTCAAATATTTAGCCATAAATTAAATTTGAATTAGGAAAAAATTAATACTCAATTCTTAACCTATAAGATTTCTAAAATATTGATTAAATTTTAAAATCTAAATATAAATCTGAAATTCCTTTAGATTAATATATTTAATAGATATAAATAAAAATATCTAATAAGATTTAAACTTATGAAAAAGATCAATTAAAAATATTAAATTATAAGAAAAATAATAAAATTTTAATTATATTAATAATTTTATTCTCAATTTTATTCCGGATGTTAATAGGATTAGACTATTTAAATTTATAAAAGAACACATATTTTGATTGTTATATTAAGAATATGAATAGTGATTTAAAATAAAAGTATTAATAGAAATTATTTTATCAAAATAAATCAAATGTAAGTTAAATTGATAAAGCTTGTTTTATTTAACTAAAATCTCCTATTGAATATCATTATTGGAATGTTTAAAAATTATTTTATTCTTAAAAAAAAATCATGAATAATACCAAAAAAAATTTAGAATAACTTAAATAATTCAAAAAATTTCAAATAGTATTTTTAGATTTATTATCCTATTATTATCCATCCTACATTTCAATTATTTTAATTCTTAAAAAATACAATAAAAATTTATAGCTTATCAGTTATTTTATATTTTTATGTATGCCAGTACCTATGATTATAGATTAGTATCATTATGAAACAAACTCTTTATCTATAGGACTATTATTTTATGTACTATATTTCTTTTTTAAAAGTAATAATTTATTCTAATAATTTATTAATTTATTTAATTAGACAAATTGGAATGTGCCATTTTTTTCCTAAGTTTAGCTGTAAACAGCAGAATCTAATTATTATTATATTGTTTGCCTTTATTATTAGCATTTTATAGATAAGCTTAAATAAACTATAAATAATCTAAATAAAGCATAGATTTTTAGTACTTTAATTTATTTATAGCGCTTTTATTTTCTTTTATTATCTAGTATTATGACCATATCAAAAATTTGAATGACATTTATTAGATATTTAATTTGCTATTTAAAGATTTTACACAAAAATAAACTATTCAAGTATTATTATAAATTTAATTTAAAGTCCAGTAACATTTGGTAATTAGTAATCTAATTTTTTGGAATTGAGTTTTAATCTAATTAAATATAAATTTATATGTTATCAATGATTTTGATTTTAATGAATGGATTACAGTTAATTTTATATAAAATAAGCAAAAAAATTTTATTTTTAAACATTTTTAATATCTCTTTGATATCTTACTTATTTGGAAATTTGAATTTAGAATTCAACATAATAATTCTATATATTTTTTCCTTATTAAACTTAAAATATTTTGGGAAATTAATAATAGATTTTCAATTAATTATTTATTCTTGTATTGTGTACTAAGTTTAATAATAATATATGACTTTTTAATACATAATTTTAGGGATTTTTTACTTCGCCACTATTTATGTATTTAATTTTATATTTAATGATATTATAGTATGTTACCTCATATTTTAATGAGGTTAAATATTTTAAAGAAAAATAAAACTTTTATAATAAATATTTAAGAAAAATAATAATTTTTTTGTAATTAATATTATTATTTTTGGTGATTATTTTTGACTAAAAATAATTTTATAAATATTTATATTTAAATGCTTTAATATAATTAATTTACATCCTTTTAATAATTCAATAAAAATATATGTTATTGCATAGAAAATTAATTAAATAAAAAAGAATGAATAAAAAGTGATATTTTTAAATATATTTAAAATTATAAATATTCTTAAAAATAACTGATACATTAAAAAAATTATTATATAATTAATAGATTGATTTGAAAAAATTAATTTAGATAAATAAATAATAATAATTTTAAATGGATTTTGTAAAAAAATAAGACCTTGAATATCACAACGATTCTCAATTATGTATAAAAGAAAAAATAAAAACAATGGTATATGATATTCCAAAAGAAGTATCACTAGTAGTAGCACAAAGAATAAAGGAATTAATTTAAATGAAACAGCATTAGAACTAGGCCTGTGTACTAGGATTAGCGACAGGAAGCACTCCTTGCAAAGTCTATGACATTCTATGCGATATGTTCAAGAAAGGAGAACTGTCTTTCAAAAATGTACACACTTTCAATCTAGATGAATACTATCCAATGAAGAAAGACTCAAATTAGAGCTACTTCTAGTTTATGCACAGTCACCTATTCGACCACGTAGACATCCCTAAAGAAAACATCCACATTCCGGATGGAGAGTGCTTATTCCAGAATTTGGAGGAATATTGTCAATCCTACGAAAGCAAAATAGCTTAATTAGGCGGCATAGACTTGTAATTATTAGGAATTGGAAAAACAGGACATATAGGTTTTAATGAGCCAGGGAGTCTCTAAAATAGTCAAACGAGACTCATCTATCTGGATAAGATAACAAAGGCAGATGCGGCCAGCGACTTCTTCAATATTAATAATGTGCCTAGAAAGGCTATCACCATGGGGGTGGGCACTATCTTGTCAGCTAAGGAAATTATTATTATGGCATTCGGAGAGGGCAAGACTTATATTGTGTAATAAGCCATAGAAGGATAAATCACATCATAAATACCTGCTAGTTTCTTGTAGAATCACAAGAACTGTACATTTTATTTAGATAGTGCTGCAAGTGTAAATCTGACTAGATTTAGCTGTCCATGGACTATAAGGGGGTATAAGAATCATCATTTATTTGATTTTAACCATTAATTTAAAATCAAGGCAGTAGTATGGTTGAGTTAAACTTTGTAAAAAAGTATATTTAAACTGACTGGAGAGGATTATGAAAAGAATGGATTATTTCAATTATTAGATGAATATGATTTGGATGTTGAGAAGTTGAATCACTTTGTAGTTGATTCTTTGATGAAGGTCATTACTGATAGACCAGCTGGTAATTAACCAGGATAGAGGATTCTCATATTTTCGCCTCATCCAGATGATGATGTTATTTGTATGGGAGGTACCATGTAGAAGTTAGCTCAGTAGGGTCATGAAATACATGTGGCTTATCAAACATCAGGAAGTATTGGAGTATTCGATCATGATGTTTACAAGTTCAATTATTTTATTAATGTGTTTGCTAAGAAGTTCAATATTCAAGACTCTGAAATCACTAAGATTTATGAGTAGGTTTAAAATGATCTCAACTGTAAACAGTTGGGAGACAGAGACAGCTAAGTAGTTCTGAACATGAAGGGATTAATCAGATAAGGAGAAGCTGTTCGAGCTGCAGTAGTGACAGGAGTGAAGGAAAATAACATTTATTTCTTAGACATGCCATTCTACGAAACAGGAACTATCAAGAAATCAGTAATCAATGAGAAGGATATCTCAATAGTTTAAGAATTGATAGAAAAGATAAATCCAGATTAGATCTATATGGCTGGAGATCTCACTGATCCTCATGGTACTCATCGTTAGTGTTCTTTGGCAGTGCTAAAGGCTTTGGAGAATATTAAGGATTCTAAGAGTAGAGTTTTATTGTATAGAGGAGCATGGTAAGAGTGGGAGATTGAGAAGTGTACTATGGTTGTCCCATTGACTCCAAAGGAAGTCCAAGAGAAAAAGATGGCTATTTTCAAGCATTAGAGTCAAAAAGATATGGCATTGTTCCCTGGAAGTGATCCTAGAGAATTCTGGTAAAGGGCTTATGAGAGGAATAGGAATACTGCAGATCTTTATAATTAGTTAGGGTTATAAGAGTATGAAGCTATTGAAGTATTTGTTGATCTATCTTCTATCGAGACCCTATTCAAATGAAATTCCACAAATAATAAATACCATATATGATATAATAAACACTATATTTAATATTATGATGATATATCATGAATAATGAAGAACGTTGGTAGACTATCTTGCCCTTTGAATTAATAGATTGTCCATAATTACGAGAGCAGTCATACTTTCAACAATTACAGTAGCTCTAGGTACAACACAAGGATCATGCCTTCCTTTACACTTCAAGATTTTTTAATTGCCTTAAAAATCAGTAGTTGTTTAATCCTTGCCGATTGTGCTTACAGGCTTAAAAACAACTTTAAAGAGAAGCTACTCACCATTAGTGATTCCGCCTAATGTTCCTCCACTATTATTAGTCTTTTACTTAATCTTATCTTATAAATTATCCTTGATAAAAACATCATTATGATCACTACCCTTCATGCTAGCACAACTAAACCCTCTACCTATTTCGAAGCCTTTAGTTGCAGGGATGCTAAGCATGGCATAAGCTAATTAAGCTTCAAATTTATCGAAAACTGGTTCTCCAAGTCCTGACATCAAGCCACTCACTATTGTTGTAATGCATCCTCCTATTGAGTCCTATTCTTACTTTATCTCTTTTATTACTTCAATCATTTGGATTCCCTTAATTGCAACAGGACATCGAATATTTATTACATTTATCTCTAATTAGTCTGTAGTATTATTAATAATAGTTTTATTTACATATTCTATCATGTCTCTTTTTTCTAATTCCTTTATTGGTTGACCTTTGTGGTCGTAAAGAGTGTGATAATGTTCATTGTAATAAAGAGAATTATCGAAAGATGGATGATTGATTTAAATGAATAGTCCAGTTTGTTCCAATTGATGCTTAGAAATAGTTGAAGGATCATAATGATCAAGAATAACAGATCCTACCTAAGAGACGAAGGACTATATGAGAATATTACAATGCTTTTACAAATAGAGATCTACTAAGCCTCCTGCAATAACTCTACCAATGGTTTCCCTCGCACTACTCCTTCCTCCTCCACTCTTAGCAGTATTGAGATATTTTTATTGATAACTGAAATCTCCATGGCCAGGTCGAGGTATATCGACAAAATCATTATAATCTTCTACTTTGATATCATTATTTAATACTCTTATGCAGATTGCTGTTCCTAGTGTTGTATGTTCAATATCTTCATTCTATACTTTTATTATTGTTCCTGATTCTATATTTATTTTGTCTAACTCTTTTCTAGGGCTATTTATTATTGATTAGCCTGGCCTTCTTCGATCCATGTAACTTTGTACTTCACTCTCTAAAAATTTGAAGTTTGGGGGAAAATTGTCAATTATCACTCCCACACTTTTGCTATGGGATTCACCATATGTTGTCACTCTCAAATATTTACCGAATGTACTCATTATTTATAATTTTATATATATTATTTTATTATGATAAAATTGAATAATTTAAAATTAATTATTATTTTAATTAATTATGTTGGTATAATTAATATATATCATTATTATTTTAAATTAAACTTTTCCTTATAATAGTTTATTTAATTATTTAATTCTTCTTCATAATATTCCCATTTGCTCATTATGAAATTGTAAATAATTAAGCTAAGATTAATATGTGGAAATCCTAAAAATACTCCAACAGTGATTTTGATGGTTAATAAAACATCTAAATAATTAAAAAAAAAATAATTTAAGAATTAATAAACTGTATGCTCTAAAATGTATTAAGTTAGCCAATAAGTTATCCATTTTTTACATTCCTCATCTTCATAACTGATTATTAATTATAAAGTTTAATTCGCAGGATAAAGAAAACAAATAAGAAATTGTAGAATCTAGCATATTATTTATACAATCATATTATAATAATATAATTTAATAAAATGTAATATAATGTTTTATAATAATATGATAATATGATAATATGATAATATAATAATATGATAATATGATAATATGATAATTGATCACTGAGTGGCCGCTTGATTGATCTCGAAAATTTTTTATCTTGCCTTGATATTAACCATTTTCCTTTCCAACTTCTCCTTATAATACTTCTCTTCATAAAGCCTGCCTTCTTAAGCCAACAACCTCTTCTAAATAACTCTTTAATTGACTTCCATTCCTTTGCTCCTAAACAACAAATATTAAGACATAACTCTTCTCTTCAACATTAACTTCAACTATTACCTTCCTTTAGCATGTAACATTCCCTATTAATTTGTTATTGTCTTATAATCTGCTCCATCCTTCTTGATTTACTCTCTCATCATATAAGACAACATATTAGGAGTCTTTCCTTACATCATCTTTTCAAATAGATAACTTATTGGTTTTTGCTCTATTTTTATTCTGATTTAGCAAATATCACTTGTTTCTTGACCATGTCTCATCTTAATAATTATAATATTCATAATAATAAAATAAATAATGATAGTATAAATAATTTATGATATTTAATAAATAATAATGATGATAATAATTACTTTAGCATGATATCTGATGGACTTCATTCTCCTTTACTTTCCAATAATACAATCCTTAACATACATTCTGTCCAAGTCTAATTCTTTATTTTTTGCATTTTAAATAGCACTGATTAAACATCTTTTAACATAATCACTTCCTTTGGTTTCTTGTTACTGTAAATACATCATTGCATCAAAAACGTGTTTCTATAAAATCAGTCGACTTGGAAAATGCAATTTCTTGAGACTTGATCTGCAACTCCTTCTTATTGCAATTGCTGAAGGTAATACTTCTCTTGGTTAAACTCTAAATATTTGTACTTCATCTTCTCGCTTTATTGCATCTTAAAATTTCTTTAATTTGTCTTCATTTCTTATTTTTACTTTTAATAAATGATTTCCTTTTTCATTATCATTAGAAACATTATTTTTTATTTATTCCTCTATTCTTTTCTTTTCTAATAATTCTTTTTACTTTTTTTCATCAAAAATATAATTTGGATCTTCACTTAGTTTTTAAAGATATTCTTTAGTATATTTTTGTTTTATTGTTTCTTATTTTTTAATATAAATTGGATTTATATGCTGGACTGCGAATTTATAATTCAAAAAATTGGTTAAAGATTTTTTTATTTGTGATATAAAACTCATAATAAATATTATTTATTATATATAATTATTAGTATATTATGAACAATATTGTTAATTAATATGAAAATAATATTTAGGATAAAAATTTTGAATCACTTATTGATAATTAGTACAAAGATTATATAAAAAATAGAAAGAATTAAAAAGAAATATTAGTTCAAAAATAATAATATGAAATTGAAAAGAGTAATGAGTTTAACGAGCTTATTTAGTAATTAAATAATTAAATAAATATTTTAACTGAGGAAAATGAATAATTTAAAGGTTTTTTTGAAAATTTCAACAAAAATATTGTAAATATTCAATAAAAATATTCTAATTATGATTCTATGTAAAATTGTTAAAATCAAAATAATATTTAAGCTTAGTAAGAATATTAATAATTACAATAAGATGTTAAATAAATATAATTAAAGTTGGATAAAATAAATAAAGAGAATGAAGCATTAAACTAGAAATTAAATGATTCTAATTTAATTTTAATGTAATAAGAATAATAAAATAAGATTTAATATTATTAGGAAAATAATTAGTTCTTAATATAGAAGATTGAATAAAATGATAATCTTATTCAAAAAACAAATTAATAAATTTAAGAAACCGATTAAATCTTCAAGTAACTTTTGATTGAAAGTATATTAATTAATTAATTAATTAAAGGGTTTTAAAAGATAGATAAAAATATTTCAAAATAAATTAAAACTAAGCTTGATCAAGCCTTTTAAAGTTAAGAATGATCGATATATATAATATAATAACTTTAAATAAAAATAATAATAATAAAAAAGAAATAAAACAATAAACTAACAATATTGAATAAATTAGATATAATTTATTTAAATGGAATAGTAATTAATATAAGATACTATGAATTAAAATAAAGAATGTTTAGAAAATAGGAATAGAAGCATAAAATGCAATTAGAGAGAAGTAAAGATGATAAATAACGAGATTTGTACATCAAAATATAATTGGATAACATTCATTCCTAAAAATTTCATAGAACAATTCAGCAAACTTCCAAATGTGTATTTTTTGCTTATTGGATTCCTGCAAATGATTCCTTCAATTTCAACAAGCAAAGGAGTACCAGTAATATTGGGACCTTTAGCATTCATTTTAATAGTGACAGCATTGAAGGATCTGTTTGAAGATTTAAAGAGACACCGACAAGATAGCGAAGAAAATAATAAATTAGTATTAAGAGTGAATGGTGAGGGGGAATTAGAGAAAGTGAGATGGAGAGAATTAAGAGTAGGTGATATAGTGAAAATTATTAGAGATGAATATTTTCCTGCTGACTTGTTAATTCTTAAGACTAGTGAGTTGAAAAATGTGTGTTATATAGAGACTAAAAATCTGGATGGAGAGACAAACTTGAAGAATAAGAAGGTCCATCCTGATATGTAAAGGTTATTTCCTTAAGATGAAAATATAATTGAAATTAGTAGAATTTAGGGTGTGTTGAATTATGAATAACCTAATCCTTATTTGTATAGTTTCACTGGATTTTATTAAGAAGGGAGTGTGAAGGTAGGATTGGATAATAGTAACTTTATTTTGAGAGGGTGTTCATTGAGGAATACATCTTATATGTATGGACTGGTTGCATATACAGGTCATGATACTAAACTGTTGTTAAACTCTGTGTCTGCAAGGGCGAAGAAGAGCACATTGGTAGGCATGATGGACATCTAAGTATTCTAAGTGTTTATAGTCTAAATACTCTTCTGTATTTGTTGTAGTCTAGCATCTGCTTCTCTCTATCAACAGAACAAGACTTATTTAAACTTCTATACTAACCCTATCAAGCATTCTTTTATTGTTTTATTTTTTATTAAGACTGGAAATTGGTTGTTAATTTTTACTAATTTTGTTCCTATTAGTCTGTTAGTCACTTTGGAGTTAGTGAAGTTTATGTAAGGTATTTAGATTTAGAATGATCAATAGATGATTAGCAAAGAAACTGAAATAGCAGTATGTGTTTAGAGTTCATAGTTGAATGAAGAGTTAGGTTAAATTAATTATATTTTCAGTGATAAGACTGGTACTCTTACTTGTAATTAAATGGACTTCAAGAACATTAGCATAGATGGACACAATTATGGAGATGTTGAGGATATGGGTAAGAATGAGATCATTAAACGGAGAAGAGTCACAAATGTAGATTTTAAAGATAGCAGAATATTTAGTATATTAGCAAATATAAATGATTAAAAGTATTAAAAAGTACATGAGTGTTAACTGTTATTGGCTTTGTGTCATACTATGATAACTGAGAAAATCAATGATGAAGTTGTTTATAATGCAAGTAGTCCTGATGAATTGGCATTGGTTAATTTTGCCAAATTTACTGGATATGAGTACTTAGGAACTGATGAGTTTAATAACATGATGGTGAAAATCTAAAACTAGATTTACAAGTATTAATTATTGTAAGTATTGGAGTTTAACAGCACTAGGAAAAGATAATCTGTCATATTAAAAGATTCTCTTACTAATAAAATTATTTTATATACAAAGGGAGCAGATAGCATTATTGAAGCAAGATTAAACATTACAGAATCTCGAAGTATAAATAAAATAAAGACTTGGGAGAATCTGGAAAACTATGCGAATAAAGGACTACGAACACTTGTATTGGCTAAACGAGAAATAACAGTAAATGAGTACAATGATTGGTCAAAGAAGTACTTAGAAGCAACAACTGCCATGAAGAATAGATAAGAGAAAATGGAAGCTATATAAGAGTTGATTGAAACTAATCTAGAATTGGTAGGAGCAACTGCTATTGATGATAAATTGTAAGATGAGGTTGGTGAAACTATCAAGAAAATAAGGGAGACTGGGATTAAAATATGGGTATTGACAGGTGATAAGATAGAGACAGCTATTAATATTGGGTTTAGTTGTTAATTAATTACTAATAATATGAATAGGTTAATTGTAGATGGAAATGAATTAAGTGAAGTTGTAGATAGTATTAATTAGGCTCATTGTTAGATTCTTTCCTATAGGAATATCTTAGAATAGAGATAAAGTTAGAATTTGTAATACTAATCTTAAAAGTTTTGTTTGGTTGTCAGTGGAGGAGCTTTGATTCATATCATGAGGGATTAGTATTTAGTCTAGAGGTTGTTAGAACTCTCAAATGACTCAGCTAGTGTTTTGGCTTGTTGAGTTAGTCCTAAGCAAAAAATGGAAGTTGTAAATATGGTCAGATAAGCTGAACCTAAAGTATTACCATATTAATATATCATCAAATCATCATATTAATAAATTATCAAATCATCATATTATTATATAATGATATCTTCATTTTAATATATGATTAAATCATCATACTATTATTTCATAATATGATAGTATTATAATACATGATATCATAATATGATTATGTAATCATATGAAACTATAATAATTTAATGATAATATATGAATAGGCTAGGACTTTGGCTATAGGAGATGGAGCAAATGATGTGAACATGATAACAGCTGCCCACTGTGGAATAGGGATCAAGGGAGTGGAAGGCCACTAAGCAGCGAGGGCAAGTGATTATTCAATAGGGGAATTTAAACATCTAAGGACACTTATGTTATACTATGGTCGAGAATGTTACAGAAAGAATACGGAAGTAATAATCTACAATTTTTTTAAAAACATGGTCTATGTGATGCCTTAATTCTGGATTGCATTTTATAATTAATTTAGTGGACAGGCTCTATTTGACCCATTCTTTTTCCAAATGTACAATATTTTCTATGCCAGTCTCCCAATCATGGTATATGCCTTACAGGATGAAGAGTTTTCTAAACAGCATCTTGTTACAAATCCTTAATTTTATATTTAAGGCATGAGAGATGCTTTATTTAATGCGTCTAATTTCTGGATAGGAATTATCAATGGAATGTTTTAGGCTCTAATTATTACTTTGCCTTCGATTGTTATCATGGAGTAGGATGTCTTTACTTCTTCATCTGGTTCCAATATCACTTATTGGGTATCGTCATAATATTTTTATATTAACATATCACCATAATATAATATTATATTGTAATTAGGCTTCTGGAATGGTAATTTTTGGAGCAGTAGTGTACGTGACTAACTTTAAGATTCTGTTAATCAGTAAGAACTTTAGCATTCTAAGCCTGAGTATAATATTCCTGTAAATTCTGACCTATTATGTAAGTTACGCGTTGGTTAGTGGACATGTAAAAGTATTCGAAATTTATTCAACTTGTGCTTTAATTTTTAGAACTCCTATTGTTTATTTCGTAATATTCTTACATCTCTTTATGACAACTTTCTTTGAACTCTCAATAGTCAGATACCAAAGTTATTTTATTTTTTATTTATTCTACTATAGACTATACTTAAAAAATGAAAATTAGCGAGTATACATAATTTATCAGTGAACCTTCTTATTATGATAACAAAGAAAATAATGATGAGGTTATTCCAGATGAAGTTCAAAATAAATAATAAAAATCTTTACGTATTTTTTATTTCTTTATTTTCTATTTAGATAGAGGATTTTCTTTCAGTTAGGATGAACCTGTTAATTAGAGAAATAATTATTAAAATTGAAGTGATATTTTTAGTTATTAATATTTTCTATAAATTTAAGTAATACTTGATTATTAAAAATTTTATAAAAAAATGTACTAAAAATTAAAGTATTTTAATTATAAATAAATAATATTTCATTTTTTAATAATGGATTATGGCTGATCGGCAAAAGTGGTTTTTTTTATTATCGACATCTAAGAATTATTATTATCAAACTATGAAATGCCTTATTTAGCACTAAGAAACATATTTTAAGAATTGATTTACTACTACTTATTCTAAGAAATATTATCATAATCATTGGAGACATTAATTTTAACATAACTCTATCTCTTTTCATTAGAATATTCTTGTTATTTTGGTTTAATCTAACTATTCATTGCTTCAAATGTTTTTGACATATTAACTAAATTATTAAGCTACAAATTATCCATCTAATTGCTCATTTAATATTGACTATTTTAATTGACATTCTATTTGCTTACCACATCTATCTTCCCTTAAATTATAATGTCAGCTTTTATGCTCTGATAATCTATTGAATATGAATTTTATTATTAAAATATCTCTTCATTTAATTTCTAGTGTCGAGTCCAACTTTATAGAAATTCAACAGGATTCAACATTTATTTTAAATAATTTAAATAGGATTTAGTATAGTCTAATTAATCAATTTCTCTACTTATTTCTAATTATTCTGATAAAAGAAATCTAAGTTTTTTTTCTGTTTCTTGGTTTAGTTATTCTAATGCTCTAACATGCATTTCATAAATTTTTTTTATTGTATCTTCTGAATTCTTCTATATTTCTGATATTTTATTATCAATATCTGTCAAATTTTTTGTTAATTTATTGTATTACTGTTGTAATTAAGGGCTTAATTCTTTACTTTCGTTTATTGCTTCATAATATACATCTTCAAGAGATTTTAATTTATGATCAGCTTTCTAAATATTACTATTTTAAATTAATAATAATATTAAATTAATAATGAAATGATAATGATAAATATATTAACCTATGACTTCCAGGACTAATTTAACACTTAATGCATATGGGTTTTTTACAATCTTAATTAGTACAATATAATTCACAATAATTATCAGGATGATCTTCACATTTGGTATAAATCATTTACTTTTCACTAATAGCAACAACTTTGTGCTTTTCAGCTAATCTCTTATTCTTCAACATGTTTCCACTTTTAGGATTATAATTTATGGGGGAATGCTCAAGAATATTACAATTTTCACAAAGAAAAGCTTTGCAATTATGACAATAATATTCGGAATCAATAATCTCACAATTCTCACACTTGCTCTTGGTATTTTTTTCAGAATTCTTATCCAACTTGACTCTAATGACATAATTTGGTAAGACCTATTCTTATTTAAATAGAATATAATCATAATAATACTCCTTTTTTATATCATCATCTTCATCTTCATCATTAATATTCATTTTATCTTCATCGTTCGACTTCTTCTTCACATATTAAATAATATGAGATTGGAAGTCACTTTCAGGCTATTTAATTGATAATTCCTTGATTTTTGCTTACATGTTTCTATAATTTTCTAAATCTTGGTCTTCATTATAAGGAATCTTATGCACTTGAGACTTTCCTGGAGCTATTTCACTAACTAAGATTTCGTAAATTTTAGACTCGTTTGATAATTCTTTTTCATAAGGAAAAGTCAGTCTTCCTGTTCTAAAAAATAGTCCTTTTTTATTCTTATTATTTATATTTACCCTAATTATTTTCGAACTTAAATCCAGTTTTCAAAACATCTTCTATTTTGTTATTATCTCCTAAATCATCTACAAAAGCCCAACTTTAAATTATAAAGTTTTTCCTATTATTATTTTGATTTTTAAAGTTATTTTGAAATTGTTTATTGCTGCCAGCAACGTAATATATTTAATCGATTTCTACTTTGGAAACTCCCAATTATAATTGCAACTAATATTCTAATTTTTTGTAATCATCGCTAGTTGAAAATATTTTGGTATATTAATTCAAATATGAAGTTTTTTAATTGGTTTTGAATGATTTATCATTTACAGATTGATTCATTGATTGATTCATACTTTAATTATTGCTTTTTAAATTATTGGTAATTTTTTAACTCATGAAATATAAGAAAAAATAAATTATAACAGATAAAATATAAATAATTAGATTAAATATAAATAAACCGACAAATATATGATATAAAAATATAAATAGATAAATAAAATAAAGATTATTAAAAATCTGATAAAATGCTTCATTAAGTAAGTAAAGTTCTGTTCAGCAATGTAAAAAAAAGCAGTTAATTCCGATAATTACTGACAAACGGATAAACAAACTTCATAATGGAGGCTCATAATGGTCTTTCTGCTAAGATTGTAGAAGAAACAGGATTCAGTGGAATATGGGCAAGTGGATTGTCAATTAGTGCTTAGTTGGGAGTGAGAGATAGTAATGAAGCTAGTTGGACTTAAGTGTTAGATGTATTAGAATTCATGGGAGATGCTACCAAAATACCTATTCTTTTAGATGGAGATACTGGATATGGTAATTTTAATAATGCTAGGAGATTGGTTAGAAAGTTGGAGTAGAGAAATATTGCAGGAGTGTGTCTTGAAGATAAGGTATTTCCCAAGGTATTATCTATAAATTATTCATTAAGAGGAACAGCTTCAGTGAAGTTAAATAGGATCTTGCAGATATTGAAGAGTTTTGCAAAAAAATAAGGGTAATATATAATCACTTACATAATATCATAATATTTATAATATAATGTATTACAATATTTACAATAATATAATATAATTTAAAATATATAAAATAATTAAGTATAATATGTATAATATATTTAAAAATTGATAATATAATATAGTAAAATATTTAAAATATAAAAATATAAAATGAGAATATATATATAAATTGACAATATATAGGCCTGCAAAGACACTCAAGAAGACAAAGACTTTTCAGTAGTAGCAAGAGTTGAAGCTTTGATTGCAGGATGGGGTCACGATGAAGCAATAAAAAGAGGAGAAGCATACAGAGAAGCAGGAGCAGATGCAATTCTGATCCATAGTAAGATCGATAACCCTAGTGAGATTGAACGATTCTTAAAGGAATGGAATAGAAGATGTCCAGTGATTATTGTTCCTACCATGTATTATAATACTCCTACTGATAAATTCAGAGAATGGGGAGTCAATGTTGTTATTTGGGCTAATCATAATCTCAGGGCTAGTATCACTGCTATGTAAAAGACATCATAGGAAATATTTGAAAAGTAATCTATTAGTAATGTTGAAAAGAATGTTGTTAGTGTTAAGGAGGTATTCAGATTGTAGAATGAAAAAGAGTTGGCTTAAGCTGAAAAAAAATACTTGTGATTTATATTATTAGTATTATATCTATCATTAATATTATTATCATCATCATTGTATAAATAATTATTATTTAAATCATTATTTTCCTTTTTTCAACATCATTTTCATCATAATCATCATTATTTTCATAATTTTAATAATCATTTATATAATTTTCATCATCATTTTAATTATTTTCATAATCTTTTTTATCATAATTATCATAATTTTTAAAATTCATCATTTTCATTATTTCATCATTATTTAATAGCTGTAGAGACCTGTAATTTTTGAAAAAAAAGTAAAATTTTCAAAATTACAACTTTTTGAGTAATTTTTGAAAAAAAATAATATATTATTAAATTTTTAATATATTTTATTATTATTTATTTTATTATCTAAAAATATTTTATAAGTTTTCTTTAGTGATTTTATTATTTAATTAATAAAAATATTAAATATTTTACTAATATTATAAGAATAATTTAAAATAACCATTATTTATAGAAATTTACTAAAACTCAAATTTATTATTAATAATCGATATTTTCATTAAAATTATCAAATAATCCAACAACTTCATATTTAGATTAAAATTTTTCATACCATTTTTCTAAAATTAACTCTTCATTTTGATTAAGCTTAATCTTATATAAATATAATAAAAAATAAAAAAACCTTATTAAATTAATTAAAATAGATAGAATCAAATGACATTTTAGCCAAATTTACAGATATATCATAGCCATTAAATAATTTATAAGTGCCTTTATTAATTTCGTAAAATTAAGAATTAGAAACATCAAATACATGATTTTTAACACTAACATATATATGAGAATGTTTAATTCCATTATATTCTTTTAATTAATTGATAGTAAATTTATCAACTTTTACAAAACTTATTTATCTATTAATTTTATGTCTTTATTATTTTGCTCTTTTAAACAGTAATTTACAACAATACCTTATTAAAAAAAACACTATTATCACTATTGTAGTATTATATAAAATGAAATTCAAATTTTATTTTATACTATCTAAATGCACGAATTTTTTTTTTAGATTTTCAAATTCCATTATTTATAATTTAATTAATATATTATTATTATAAAAAATAATATTATTTTAAAATGAAGATTATGTTATTAATATATGTTTTTGCTATAATTATTAATTGTTAAGAATTTTAAATAAAAGATTTAAATAAATCAAAACGTGTAAATAAAGATTCATATAATAATGAAAAAAAATTGAAAAGCAATTTAAATATAAGAAAAAATAAAGATAATTAGGAAAATAACACAGAATAATCTTAAAATACTGAATTAAACTAAATTTCAGCAAACGGTAGAAGATTAAAAAAGAATTAGATAACTCATTTAAATAATAATAAAAGATTATTTAAATTAAAAGCACCTCCTGTTATTGCAATTACTACAAAACCATAAGCAGATTAAAAAGTTGAAGAAAAAAAGGATGAATAAGATAATGGAAAGGAAGGAAAGAAAAAATATAATTCTTAAGAAGAGGATTAAGATTGTAAAATTGAAGGAGAATATCAAATGAAAACTAATTATTAAAAATTAAGAAATTAATTTAGTTTGAAGTATTAGAAAAAATGTAAAGATTGTCAAGATATTCATAAATAGATTTAATTTGTTAATCCTGGAAGACAAGATAACTTTATTGAGAATCTTACTTGAATATTTTTTTAATAATAATATACTAATAATAATATAAATAATGACAATATTAATTAATTGTAATAAATTTTATAATAATAATGATGAAAATATTAATGATATATTAATTTTGATTTATACGATGATAATAATAATAAGAAATAAAATAATATTAATAATAATAAAATTTAAATTATATAATAATAATAAGTTATATAATTAAAATGAGTAATTTATCAGATATGGATTATTTAAAACAAGATGAAATAGGTAAAATATTAGCAATGGGATTAGCTGAAGTTTATAAACAAACTCCAAAATATCCAATAGATTTCTTCGCAAAATGGTTACTAAATCATGAAAATTAATAATAATAAAAATTGAAAGAACTTACCAAAATAAAAGAACGTGAAAAAAAAATAGAAGAAATAGAGCTTCGAAAATAATAAGAATAAGAATTAAAAAGAGCTGAAGAATTAAAGAAAAAAGAATTGGAAAAGAAAGAAGAGGAATTCATAAATATGATAAAATCTCATTAATTTCATGAAGAGATTCTAGAAAGTGAATTACCAGAACACATAGAAAAAGAACTAAAATTATCAGGAGTTTATATCGGATTATTAGATTATCCAAATTAATAATGTGATATTGAGTATGAAGATGCTGAAGATGCACACATTGACAAATCTAAAGGTCATGTCATAAAGTATATCGGATGTAGCAAAAGTCATTAATTTCTAAAGGGATAGAGCTTCAGTCTCGATTAGGGAATCACTGCACGAGTTTTTAATGCTAAAGCAGAACAGAATGAAGATAATAATGACTAATAACAACAAATTAATGAATAAAATGATAAGAATACTATAGTAACTGAAGATTATATTTATGTTGAAAATGTAGTTGAAAATAGTAATATCTTTTTCCATAAGATTCCTATGTTAGGAGCCTATATTGCTCTACCGATAGTTTATAATTCCTCTTTAACTTAACAATCATTTGATAATGCTTTATAAGAAAGGGAGAAATTCAATTAATTGAAGGAAGAAATAAACAAATAAAGGGAAGAGAAAGAAGCAGAATTTAATGAGAAAATACGAGAAATGCAAGACAATGGCGAAGACACAACAGAGTATGAATCATAATGGCAATAATAGCTAAAAGAATGGGAAGAAATAAAAGAAGCAGAAATAATAACAATTAAACGAAAATTTGTATTATGTTGTGATACTTTAGGTCAAGATATTGGAATTAACCAAAATCAAATAGAATATTTGAAGAATATTGTAAAAGTAGTGTAAGAAAGTTGGGAATAAAATGAAAAAGAAAATCTATTCAAAGATATCAATAATTAAATAAACTATCTAAAATAACAGGAAGTATCAATACAAGAATAAGTAGATTAATTTAAATTAGAAGAAGACTAAGCTGCAGAAGAAAGATTAAGTACATTGGAACCAGATCTAAATGAAAAGCAATAGACTTATGAATTAGAAAATAGTAGATGGGCAAAAATTGTTACTCATTTATAATAGGAATCCATTAAAGGTTATATCATTAATCTCACTAAGTTCAGAATCCTTAAATATTAAAGTTTATTGTAAGGAATTTTGATTTTCTTAGGTTATAAGAAAAATTAAATTAATATTAAAGGTACTAATATCTTAGATTGGAAAAATGTCAAATCTTTAATCAATTAAACTTAATTTTTTGATTTGATTTAATGTTATAACTACAAAGGCGCTAAACCAGAAGCAGTAGAGCCTTATTGTAAAATAAACAGATTACAAACAAGATTAAGCTAATTCAATTAAGAAGAAATAGATAATTACAATCTGGGATTAGGAAGATTATTAAGATGGATGAATATTAGTTTAACATTGAGAAAATTAGATATTGAGTTAAGGAGAGAACTAAAAATAAAGATGGATTAGGAGAGATAGGATAAGATAAAGGCTGAAGAGGAAAGATAGTAATAGAAAGAATAGGCATTTTAGGAACATAAAGCAGGTTTAGGAGCTGATGATTTAGAGGCTTTTAATGAGGAGGAATGGAGGAAGTAGTTTGATGATGAGTATCCTATTATCTAAATACCTGATATTATGTAGGATGATGTAGATAATGATCTTGAAGATTCATGATTTTTACATCATATTATCATATTCTCTTATTAATATTATTTTACATTTATTATACTTTATATTATATTCTTTAACACATTATTTTATCACTTCATTATTAACATGTCTCCAGCTCTTAAACCACAATAATAACTTGATTCTTTCATTAAATATTATTCATCTCCATATTTTTTAAACAATTAAAAGTTTTCATCACCTGTTTTATAAATAATTGCTGAATAAATTTCTTCACTTGTTGTACTTTTGGTAATATTCAAATAATTTTCTTTACCATTTTTATCCATATATATTATAGGAATTCTAGAATCACGAGCAGATATTTCAATGGGTTAAGCATTGATAGTCATTTTGATTTGAGTAATATTTGAATCTTTAAGTTTTTACTTAAAATTACTAACTTATTTATTATTTTAATCTATCATCTTAAATCTATTATCTATATTTGTTCTTTATAATAAATAACGTAAATCTTAAACAGAATTATTACCTCCGATTTCAATTATTGATTCTTTATTTTATTTATTAATTACTTTAATTTTTTAAACATCAATCATATCTAAACTGAAATCAAAACTATCTGCTTTTTAATAATTAATTTTTTATTCTCTATCATTTAACGATTCTTATGTAACATTTAATGAAGATGGAATAATTAGTTGATCGTTAAAAAATAATTTGAATGGCCCTTAATTCACTTAAAATAAAACATGACAATACAGATCATATGTAGTGCTAAATGGAGAACAAGATATTTACTTTTCATTTCCATCTTCAAGTATTAAATGACAACTTGTACCTGGACCCATAATATCTCTAAAAAATTCAACAGGAATTATTTCATATTTATTACTCTCCATATCTTAATAATTTATTATAATTTATTTTAAATAGTATATTTAAATGCGTTTTAGATTTATTAAAATTATTTTAATAAAATTATTTTAAATTTATAAATATTTTACATTTATATTTTTTATTAATTTTATTAATTTAAATTTTTTATATATTTTTAAATCTAAAATTAAAAAATCATTAAATTCTATTTAAGATGATATTATCCATTCCTTAAATTTAACTTTCTGCTTCTTATTCTCCTTAAGCAATCATTTATCTAATTTCTTCAGGATTAAAATGTAAAGGAATAGTACTTAACTTTTTAATTGGTCTATAAGTTCCTCTAAAAGTAACATTAGGGAAATTATTCTTAGCATGTAATAAATCATCATTAGATTTTTTCCAATTTTTTATTTCTAAATATCTAGAAACCATTTCAATAACATTCAAAAACTTGTAATTCCATCCTTTAAGACTTTTTCCAGATGCTAAAAGAACATCGATAACAATTTAAGAATTATTGAATCCTAATTCTCTACATCTTCTAACACAACTTCCAACATCCAAATTCTAAATGACTCCTCCATCAACATAAACTGTTTCATTTAAAATTAATGATTGAAAAACAGCTGGAATGCTTGTTGAAGCTGTTGTCCAAAAAACTGCATCTTCATTACTCACTTTATCTAAATCTATTGCTTTTTTTATACCATTAGTTGCATCAGTCACTACTACTGTAATTGGTCTTATTATTCTTTATCTTTCCTTTAAAATTCCTCTCAAAAATTCTTCTTCTTTTTGAGAATTGTCAAGTATTCCAGACTTGAATAATATATTATAAATGCAATTTAAAAGAGTTGGTTTTTCAAAAACATCTCTTGCAGATATATTAAGCCATTATTATTCCAATTTTTAAATAGCATCTTTTTCTTGTGCTTTGTTAAAAGTTGATAAAAACATGCCATTAATTGCTCCGATAGATACTCCTGATATTACATCATATCCATCAGGGTAATGTTTTATTATTGTTTTCAAAGCTCCAACTTCCCAAGCTCCATGATCCCCCCCTCCTTAAATCGCTAGTCCATAACACTTTTAGTCATCATTTTGTCTTTATTATTAAGCTAAAGTTATTATAATAATTATTACTAATACCTTCCTCATTCTTTTTTTATTTATAAATATTTATAAATATTTTAATCCTTTTTTGTAACTATCTTTAAGTGTAAATTAAATAAATAAAAAATATTATTTATGAAATTTAATAATGAATAAATGAATAATATAAATAAGATAATAAAAAATGAAGATCACATTCTAAGTATATTTTTAAAAGTATCCTTCTCAATAGTGACTTATCCAATAGTTCTCAATTTATCCTTTCCCTTCTTCTAAGTCTCCAACAATTTCTTCTTCCTACTATAATCTCCTCCATAACATTTTGCAGTAACATCTTTCCTCATTCCCTTGATTTCTTCCCTTGCCACAATTTTATTTCCATACTTAGCCTAAATAACAACTGTGAACTATTCTCCTGGTAACTATTCCTTCAATTTCTTACAGATCCTCCTACCAAACTCCTCACTAGAATCACTATGAATCATAAAACTCAAAGCATCAACTGGCTCTCCCATTATTAAAACCACCATCTTCTTAATATCGCTTTATCGGTACTCTTTAAATTCATAATCCAAACTACCTAAACCCTTTGTCATGCTTTTTATATTATCAAAGAAATCAGTAATTATCTCACTCATTGGCATAATATATTTTATAGTGTATTTGTCTTTTCCATCTATAGAAGTTATAGACTTCTATTCAGCCCTTTTTTCAGCACATATTGCCAAAATATCATTTAAAGCAAAATGTGGGACCATTAAAGTAACTTCTGCAAAAGGCTCTTCAAAATACTTTACATCTCCATAATCAGGTGCTTCTAAAGCATTATCAAAACTAATAATGTCATTAGTAACTTTCATTCTGGCTTTATAACTCACACAAGGACTAGTCAAAGTACTCTCCACTTAATATTCGTCATCCAATCTCTATTTGACCACATCCATATGTAATAAGCCTAAAAATCCACATCTAAATCCATTGCCTAATGCAGCAGAAGATTACGGTTATACAGTCACGCTAGGATCTGTTAATATCAATTTCTATAAACTATTTTTAAGTTTTATAAATTCACCAGGATCATCAGGATATACCCCTGCAAATACCATTGGTTTAGGTAGCTTGAACCCAGGCAATGGCTATACTTTAAAATTCTCTTTATAGAAAGTATCTCCAATATTAGCTTCAGTCGCATCCTTCATATTAGTGAATACATAACCAACTTATCCAGCATTTAATTATTTTAGAGGTACGCATTCCGGGTGCAATAAACCAACCTCAAAAATATCGTATTTCTTCCCACTATTGCAAGACATTATTGTATCACCTTTCTTTATACTTCCTTCTCTAATTTATATTAACATTACTACTCCTTAATCCTATATGAACCAACTGTCTACTAGATAGCCTTTGAATTATGACTATTATTAGTTATTAATTAGATATTATGGAGGTGGTATTTCAGTTATTATTGATTATAACACTTGATTAATATTGATATTGTTCTTAGCACTGATTGCTAACACTGTATTAGGCTCTATATCGAAAGCATTTTGCATTTCCTATTTGATCTAATCAAGGTCCACATTTGGTAAATCAACCTTATTAATGACCGGAACTATATATAATCCTTACAAAATGGCTAATTCATAATTGCTGATTGTTTAAGCTTGAATTCCTTATTAAGCGTCTACCAATAATATACACCCTTCACATGATAGCATACTTCTGCTTACCTCATATTAAAAGTCAACATGTCCTGGAGTGTCTATTAAATTCAACAGATATTTTTTATTATTATGATTGTAAAACATACTTACTGATTAAGCTTTTACTGTTATTCCTCTTTCTCTTTCCACTTAAAGTTTGTCTAAATATTATGGACGGTCTTTATCTGCTACTATTGTCTATGTAATTTCTAATAAACGGTCTGCTAATGTTGATTTCCCGTGGTCTATGTGCGCTATTATACAAAAAGAACGGATTTGATCATATTATTTTATTTCTTTTAATTGCTCTTCTAAATTCAAACCGCTCAATTTTTTTTTGGGGATTTTGCTAATTATATTTATATAAGGGATAAGCTTCTTTATTTTTTTCAACTTTTCTAAAATATTCATATATATATATTATCTCAAATATTAATAAATTATGAAAAAAAATATATCTTTATTGTCTGGTATTTTATTAACTTGTGGATACTTGAATTATTAATATGATTTTTTTAAGTAATAAATAATTAATTATTTTAGCTAAAATAAATAAATCTATCAAAATATTTATGAAAAATTTTTGATTAAAGTAAATAAAATATTCTAAATTTATTTTTGATTAGTTTCCAGATTAAACTCATGAGTTTAATTTGTTTCTTCAATCTTTAATTGCATTTAAATAAGATGAAATAGACCCAAAAAATGAAGTAATAATAATAAAAAATATTATAGGAATTATTAAAACAATAAATAAAAAATAAAGTTTTTCCAAATATGATTGGGGTTGCTTCAGGTTATGATACAAATGGAATAATATTATAAAATGTTGATAATTTAGGAATTAAGTTAATAACAATTGGAGAAGTTTATAGAGAACAATAATTATTCTTTATAAATAATGAAAAATGGATATAAGTAGAAGAAAAGGATGGGAAAATAAAAGTAAAACTGAATAAACCAAGATGCAATAGAGGAATATTATTAGCAAAATAGAACATAATGAATTACAAATCTAATTTAAATAATAAATAATGTATAGTGGGAGTCGATATATAATGTTCCCCTACAACTCTCACTTATTCCCCTTATATTGCAGAATCAGATTACATTTATTAAGTTAATGAAGTTATTGATGTCGCTGACTTCATTACTTTGAATCTAGGTTAGGATTAGTTATTATATGAGCCAAATATTCTTAATAATTTATTGTAAAAGATCGCTATAATTAAAATAAATGAACTTGCTAATAATGCTATTTTTTAATAAGAAAAAAAAGATTTTACTACAAACCCACAATATATTTCAAATATTAAAGGTTTGAGTTATTTGGACTTGGTTGATAGATCTAAAATATTGTTATCTAATATTATATCTTAAAATTAAAATAATAATTATTCTTTTAATCCTATATTTTTTATTAAATTTTAAAATCAATTAGATAATTAATAAACACAGAAAATGATGTAAGTGATTAATTAAAATAAAATTATAGATGGAATAGTTATTGATCATAGAAAAATCAATAATTTAGAGTAGCAATTAAAAGATATTAAATAATTTAATAATTGTAATTAATTATTATTATTTTAGAAAATATTGGAATTATTATTGAAACTCCTTATCTTGATTAAATTAATAATCTATAATATTTGATTTAAAATTATAATGTAAAGTTAGTTTAAGTAGCCGAATAATTAATTTCAAAAGGTCCTTATGAGTTTTAAAATCTAAAAAATCAATTTATTTAATAATTAAAAGCTTGAAATATATTTTGATATACTTATAATTATTTTTCATTATTTTATAATAATTATATAATATTAATTTATAAATTATTTTATTTAAAATGGATTAATAGAAATAATAGATTTAAAATGAAACATTGTATTTAAATAATTTAAATGAAAAAATAACAACTTTAGAATTAAAAACTAATCTTTTTTTCTTATTTATCCCTTTTGGTGAAATCCAAGCAATTTTACTAAAAAAAAATAAAAAATTAAGAGGATAAGCTTTTATTGTATTCAAAAATGAAATAATTTCCTCAATGGCTATGAAGACCTTATAAGGATTTAATTTTATGGGAAAACCATTAAAAATTGAATATGCAAAATAAAGAAGCATCATTTTAAAAAGAATTAATGGAGAAGTAATTCCAGCCAAAAAGTAGCCATTTAAATTCAATCCTAATTTAATGTAAAACAATGAAGAAGATTTAAATTAATAATAATCACACGAAAAGGGAATAAACTAAAATGATAATTAAATAGATAGCTCCTAAAATATTAATGTAAATATATTATTTTATTTAAAATAAGGATAATGTATAGAAAAAAATAAAATAAAATGAAAAATGCGAAGATAGTGATACTATAAACGAAGAAGTTAACTAGCTAAAGGAATCTAATGTACTTCTAATAAAAGATTTACCTGATTTTATAACATAAGAAATGCTGATTGTTCTTTTTTCTCAATATCCTGGATTCAAGTATTAAACATTACAGAATTTTATAATTTATTTAGAGATTAGAGGCTTATTTCTGAAAAAAGATTAGCTATGATTGAGTTTGAGAAGATTTCTGATGCATCTCTAGCTTATCATGGTCTTTATAATTTTAAATTAGATGAAAATAATATTATTAATATATCATATGCCAAATTTTGATAGTTCATTTTTGTTAAATAGTATATATTTATTAATTTTGATTTTATATAGATAATATTTTCATTATATTAAATATGTATAATGAATTAAATTTTAATTTCAAAACATTATTTTTTTTTTGAAACTAACATGAATTAAAAAAGAAAATTAAATTTAAAAATTTAAGGAAATATTATAAAGTATTATTAAATATGATATTTTTATAAAATATAAATAAATATTTCAGACTGAGGAATTCCAATTTATTTTCATGAGAAAATCAAAGTGGTGCATAATGAATCATCATTTATATTTATATTCACTTAAGATTTTAATCTTAAGGCATTTTATTAATATAAATTACATTTCAAAGGTTAATTGATTAATTTTTTATAAATGATTTTTATGGTATTATTTTAATTATAAATTAATTCTTTTAAATGTAAATAATATTAAATTATATTAAAAATTTATTGTTATAAAATTATCTTATAAATATTTTGATTTAAATAAATAATAATATTTATTGATTAAAAATAGTAATCATTGATTGGAAAATCAAAATCATTTAAAAAAAATCAATTTTCTTCATTTTTAATAATCTTTTTAGGTTATTTACTAAAAAATTCTTAAATATTTTTAGATTGAACACCCTATCTTTTCTTTAACTTAAATTATATGTTATTTTCTTCATCTATTTCTTATTCGGTTAATTATTTTAAACATTCTTCAGAATTCATTTTTACTATATTTATTTTCTTACTCACTCAATAAAATTAGATTTGTTGTTAATAATCAATTGTATCTTAAACCATTTAATTATAAATATCCTTAAAAAAATTCTTTGAAACTTCTAGCCATTAACCCATTTTTTTTTGATCTTATAAAATTATTGGCATTCAATGATGAACTTAAAATATATTTGGAATTTTTTAACTATCAGCTGTTAGTAAAATAACTTATTTTTCTTTATTATAAATTCCACATAAAAATAATAGATTTTCAGGATTAACATTTAAAAATACATATGGTTTTTTTTAAATATTCCATTCATAAAATCCACTAATAATACACAAACATCTAAATTAATCTATTTTCGTTTTAAACATCGGTTTATTTTATAATTCTTCACTTCAACAATTTATTACTATTCCATTATTAGATATGAAGCCCCAATGCATATATTTTAATTTATATTTTTTATTTTTTTCTATTATTACTGGAATTTTTTATGTAGGACAAATATTATAATTTATATTTTTTTATTTTTCTACTTTCTAACTATTAAATTAAATTTAGATTTCATTTATTTTTAATTATTAAAGTTTTTGTTAATCAATTTTTAAAAATACTCATCCACACATTCGCTTAAATTTATTAAAATTAATATTAATATTATGAATTGATTCTTAAATATATAAATCATTTAAAAATAATTAAAGATATTAATTTATTAATTATAATTTAATTAATTTATATTATAAAATCAAGTGATACAAACGATAATAAGTTTTTATTTTTAGATTAAAAATTGATGCTTTTATGTTTGATATTGATAACATAATTAATAAATATTAAAACTCAAAATATATATAATATAGTGCCTGAATAAACCTTAACATTAACAATAAATAATAAGAATAGAGTAGATTTTTAAGCTTCAAATTTAGTGGCTGGAGTTTA
>Ga0315908_10000256_pt1 | contig 41972 bp, 20 predicted proteins | sample LakEriMetagenome_12_FD_203520 | JGI IMG/M metagenome (GOLD analysis project Ga0315908, IMG submission 203520) | Freshwater fungal communities from buoy surface, Lake Erie, Ohio, United States - Buoy 4 MA124 | ecosystem: Environmental > Aquatic > Freshwater > Lake > Lake biofilm | place: USA...
TACAATTCCATTTCGACAATAGGCCAGCAGTTAGTAAGTTAAGTGTTCATATTTAGGTTAAACTTAAGGACCAAACATGTCGCGTTTTCGGCTTACTTGCTTTTTTAAATGTCTTAGTGCTTCTTTTGCTGATATTTAATTAGAAAATTTGCTAACTGTACCGATTCGGAGTCCTCTTTCTTGTAATTTTTTTGTAATCCAATCACATCTTTAAATTAGTTAATCCTCACTTATTCCCTTTTATAACATATAATTATATAATAAATAATATTATTATATTTATCTCATATTATAATATTATTAGATAATCATATTAATTACTTTCCTTTGCATGAGTAATACTGATGAAACAATTTGAATTGGCATTATAATAAGTAGACTCTAAATCTAATTTAACTACTAAGCCAGAAATATCTTGGCCATTTTTTTAGCTTACTAGATAGATATAACTTACTAATTAAGTTATTAATTAACTAATTATACAATATTAACAGGCTTAGCAAACTCAACAAATACTCTTCCAAGATTTTTAAAAACAATCTAACTGGCTTAGATAAACTTAATAAAACTCTCCTATTGTTTCATTTCGCCTACTAACTCTAGAGGAATAAAATCAGCCTCATAAACAACATCATAACTAATAGCAACATTAACTATAAATAGATTCTTTACTGGAATATTATTGCTATAGACATTTTAAATAAATCTTTATAATAATTCATTTGTAGGTCGTGATATTTTTCCACTTCTGGATCTGGAACTATTAATAAAGAACTCTAGATTGCCTCCATCTATCAACAACTCTTTCAAATACTCATCAATTATTTGGTTATATAGTGAGTTTTTGCTAGAAGAGTTTACAAAATATCCTCCACAACATTTTAACCAGTTAGTAATAAAACGGAGATTTAATAGTGATTCTGAAGATTAAACATAAGGAGGTTTTATATCATAAGTTAGAAAAATATATGATAGAATTAGGAAATCAAAGTGAGATTGATTATTAGCTATTAGCACTATTGGACCTGTTCTTTCTAGTTCTTTTATTTCTTTTAAAATATTTTCATCTATGCTAATTCTTTCATAGATTTGTTTGAAAAGTTTGTGAATTCCGTACGCTAGAGTCTTTATTCTGTAGATTTCATAGTTTGCAAATGCCTTTTAATTTAATCATTATCATATAAATATTGTTTTTATATTAAACTTTAATTTTATTATAATAATTATTATGTTATATTAATATGTCTTACAGTATTGCAAATTAGCATAGCCTTTTCATAACCCTTAAAGCCTTCTTTTTGATAAAGATTTATAATCTCCTAATTGCCCAAAACCCTTTTGATAATTTTGGACTTATTTGATGGAATATAATTAATTTATTTTTCCTTAATCCATTTAATATCTCCAAAAGTGTCATCAAAATATTTAGTCTTCTAAATCTGACTTTAAACAAAAGGAGGATCAATGTGTTCTTTCATAATAAAGTATTTAAGACCCCATGCAAAATTAGCAAAATATTAATCCCAGTTAATAGCTTTGCTGTCAATCTCAAACTGTTATTTTTCTAACTAACTCATCTATTCACTGATTATAATCTACTGTTAAGCTTAGAAAATCCATTAATTGCAAGTAAAATGTCTAAATAATTCCGTCACATTTTCTCCTTTCAATATTGCACTGTAATACTTCTAAGCATTCCTTTATTACTATTAAGTTCCGAAAAGTTAACTATATTTACTGTAAAGAAATGCAGGAAGTCTTGTCTTAATTTTCTAGAGATTTATCAAAGGTTCCTGATTATACATATTGAATTTAGCTTATTTGACAGCCTTTTAAAAAGGATTCTAAATAAAGTAATTAATAATGATCTGTTTGCATTTCAACCATTAAGTTGGATTGTGATTAGTGGATCCACAAGTATAAATATTAATAGAAGATGAATTAGCATAGAAACTGGCTGCTACAATACAAGAATCAGCAACAATATCAACGGGTATTTGATCACATATAATAGTAAGTTATCCTGGGGAATAAGAGATGACTCCTAAGCCAATCAGAAGATAAAAAGCAGCAGCAGCACTAACACTATCGATCCAACCAGGATAAGGAGTATTCATACTGCTTCCAACAATAGAAGGTCTAAGAATTGTTAATGGCAACTAATAATCCTCATTCATCTTCTTTAAGATCTGTTCACAGAAATGTTTTGTAAAAGTATAAGTATTAGGGAAATTAAACCTTTTAAGTTCTTCTGTACAGATCCTTGCAATATCATTGGGATCAGTCTGCTTTAATGATTAAATGTATTAGAGAGGGTCTTTGGCAATTAAAGGGTCTTCAATGGGATATATCTACTCTTCAATCCATTATTCTCTTCAATTGCAATTGACATAGGCTGTAGAGATGTGCAATAGACTCTCTAACTATTTGCATTATCGAGCCAATTCATAAATCTTGATAGTACCTTCAATGTTGTCCCTAATCGCTGCATCCAGAGTTGCATTAAAGTCCACACTTGCTGCTGAGTTTATTATCACTTATACATTCTTTTATATTAGAGTCAGGTCATCTGAATTGATACCCAAAAATGGAAGAGATAGATCACCTTAAATTGGAGTCACTATTTTTTGGAACCAATTTAAATAATTTTCTTTGTGGATTTATTTTAAACGACTGAAACATTCACTGTCCATTACTTCTTTCTTAAATCTTTCAATTACATTAGACCCTTTCTATAAATTAAATTTATTATTATATTTACTTTTGCTCGAATAATCACTATTATTTTTATGTTTTTCAAAATGAATAGTAGTTTTTCTAATATTACTTTTCCTACAAATCCTGTTGTTCCTGTTACTAATATAGTTTTATTCTCATAAAAATCTATAATTCCCTATTTATTTTTTTTCATTTAAAGATTTTAAATTAAATTCTATAAATCTAATTTTAATAGAAAATTAGAAATTATAATTATTATAGTTAATTTTGAAAATTAATATATGTTAATATGATGTAATAATTTTATTAATTAATTTAAATAAAAATTAAGATATAAAGAATAATTAAATTAAAGATGAGGAATCAATTTGCATTTTTATTAGTTATTTTAAGTTTGACTCAATTACAAGCTAATTTAGATGCTAAATGTTCTAAAGATTTAAAAACTATCTACATGATAATAAAAAATATCTATGATTATTAAGAAGATATTGAAAAGGTCAATTAATTCATGGATGAATTGTATTAAGAATCTCTTTAACTAAATGTGAGTTGCAAAAAATAAACTGACAATTTATATTCTCCAGAAAATTTAAGGAAAGTCTAAGAAAACGATTGTTTAACAGATATTGAAGCTCTTTAAAAATCCATTTCAGATGTTGTATAAGATTTTAGTACAGTTGACATCTAGAAATTCTTCACAGATATTGGTAATCTAGTTTCCTCTATTAAATTAATTTTTACTGATTGCAATATTTTGTGATTACATATCTTCATAAAATTATTACATTAATATAATTATATTTTTATTTAATTTTTATTCATTATTCATCAATTTATAAATTATGACTATTTTTGATAATTAATAATAATTTTTTATAAATAAATTTTTTTGTCAATAAATAAATATTCAATATTTTTCATGATCAAATACTTAATTTAATTTTCTTATATTTTTCTTATTTGTAAAATATTAATTTAATTATAAGAAAAAATATAAATTAAATTTTTATTAAATTTATTTTGCAAATATTTGACCTTCTTAATCTTTATTAATTATTTCAGATTTTATTTAAGTCTATTAAATAATAATTATGATAATTATTATTATTTACATATCCAAATTCATTTTTTTATTATTAAGATGTATATTATAATGTTTAGCTATTACTGCCTATTATTTAACTATTTCTATATTACTTGACAATCTATTAAAAAAATTTTTGAATAATATTCCTATTTATTTTAATGTTAATCATCTTTAAAATATTTTGATGTAAATTAAAAATCTAATCCTTTTATTCTTAAAGAACTAATCATAAACTCTTAATCTTGTTTCAAATCATCTGAAATATATTCTAATGATTTAAAATTAATAAAAAAATTTACTTAACAAATCCTTTATCACTTTTTATATATTTATCTGCTATACTTAAATTTCTTTAGATTTCAAAATAAATAATCTATCTTTTTTTAGAGAACAAAGTTATCAGCTCAAATAATAGACAAAATATTTAATAAAGAAAATATTCGAAATCCAATATTATAAAAAAAAATATTCCCAATTAAATCAAATGTTGAAAGATCAATAATTTAAAAAAAAATTCATAGTTTAATACCTGGCACAAGTAACTCACAATTAAGACCAATCAATTGTTCACTCCCTATATATTGTATATACGAAACAAAAATAAATTCTTAACAAACTAAAATAAGAAATTAGAACTAAACAATTATTAAATAAAAACTAATAGGATTCTAATAAGTAATTTACACAAACATGAATTTAATAAATATTAACAATAAAATTAATGAAATAAAATATATATATAAATAAAAAAAAATAAATATTTTATTCATAAATTAAAAAGTACCATTCGATTTTGTAAATCAACAATTACTATTCGAAAAGCTTAAAAGAATTAAAATAGATAAAAAGATTGTAAATGCAATTAAATTTATATATTAAATAAACATAAATAGACAAATATTCTAAACCTATCAATATAAATTAAGGAATAATATAAGGAGGAATATTAAGCCCTACACAGGCAAATGATTTAACATAAATTCTACTTACAAAAGAATATATAAAACAGTCTTTTTTAAAAATTTATGAATGGAGTTAAATAAAACAAAATTTATATAAATGAAAAAAAGTTAGGAATCATGAGAATTTAAAAACACAAATAAAAAGATTAAGTATAACATTTCATGGAAATAAAAACACCAGAAAATTAAACTTTAAAAATTCCAAAAGTAGATAAATATAAATAAATGGGAATACTACTATCATATAATATAACACAAAAAGAAAATAAGTCCAAACTTAAACAAATAATAAACAACTACAAAAAATTCATGAATAAACTAAAACCTAGTATAATACCTATATATATTAAGATTAACATATGTTATACAATGATTTAAGAAAAGATTATATATGAACAAGAATTCACAGAATTAATTGACCAGTAATATGTAACCTAATAATAATGTTTTAATCAAACATTAAACGACACACTGAGACTAAAAATATAAAAAATTCAATTTGAATTTCTGATAATCCTTTTAAACTTAATTAATATAAAAATATTCATTAATATTAAGCAAATTAATATATTAAATAATCATAAAAGAAAATTAATATAAGATAAAAATAAAAATAAAATTTTAAAACATATATAAATTACTAGAAAATAGATACAAAAACTAAACAAAAAAAATTAATTAATAATTTTGAACAAATAATACTTGAAGACTACCGCAAATACAAATTCAATTTAACTTCCTAATAAATTTTCTTTCACACGACTTTCCAACAGTCTACAAAAAACTTTCAAATAGATTGATGTTCCACATGCAATTAACAAGCCATATAGGAAAATTTCAGAAAAAATTATATTTTAACACTACAAATAAGAAAAGAATTTCAAAACTTATAAAAATTAAATAGGTTTGTAATTCAGTCCTTATTAAAAATTATATTAGTTTGTAAAAAATTCATAAAAAAAAAATATAAAAAATTAAAAATATTCCAATAAAATACATTAGTAATGATTGGAAAATTCATAATCAAAATAATCTTCAAATTATATGATAAAAACAAATGATCATATATATCGTTTTAAACATCTTTTTTAATCTTTAGAAGTCTATTTTATTGTTACTCCTACTTATTTTACTGCTAAAATCACAACTTATTTATTATTTTTAAGTATCTGATAAAAATTATAAAGACCATCAATTTTAAATAACAGCTTTACTCATTAAATTTCTATGATTGTTTAAAATATTATATAAGCAAAATTTAAGATTTATTTCTTTTTGAATTTAAGATTAAGTCAAATTTTAATAATATAATTCATTCATATAAAAATTAAAAATTCATATTAGTAATTTTATTATCACGATAAATTTAAACCTTTAATTTTCATTTAATTTATTTATTTCATTGCAAAAATTTTTCATTTATATTCTTTTTTGAACGTTATATTTTCTATTGTTAAATTTTAATTTTCTTTTTATTATGGATATATTTATTATTATAATAAATTATCGATATCAACTAAATCATTATAATTTTTTAAATTATGATAATAATTAAGCTTATAGCAAATAATTTTTTTATTATCTTATTATGGTATTTTCCAAGTATAATTAAAATGAAATCTTCATTATATACTTATATTTCATATTAATTATTTTCTAATATATATATTTTAAATTACTTAATATAACTTAAATATTTTTTATAAAATCATTTTTAAATTCTATAATTGTTATCTTATTATATCTATAAACATCAATTCACTTTAATATTATTTTATTTATCAATATCTTAAATTTGAATTTATATCTATTATAATAAAAACTTTTGACAATTAATTTTTAGTTTAAAATAATAAACACACTTTATTTTATTTTTCCACTTTCTATCTTTTTTAATTTTAATTTATTAATAAAAATTTTAAAATATATAAATATAAATTATTATACTGAATAAAAAATAAAAATATAATTTGAATTATTAAATAAAAAAATATTAATTTTATTCATATATAATTTTAACAGGAAATGCTTAAATTTTAATCGACAATAAAATTTGGAAAAAATTCAATTTTAATTTAATTTTCTTTTATAAAAATAAAATTTCCTAAAAATTAAAATTTTCCTTTTTAATTTTCACATTAAATTTTTATGGGTCTTTCTTAGTAATATATTTTTTAATATAAATTTACATCTGGTATTCCTAAAATTATTATTTTATGTATTTATATTTATTTATCAACTACTGATACTGGAAATTATAATTAATTTATAAAATTAATTTGAAATTAAAATAAATATTAATCCTATTCAAATAAGTCATATTAAAATTAAGAAAAATGTATTTAAGTTTTCAAAAGACATTAAAATTGATTATTTTTGCAATATTTTAATATATTATCATCTGACTAATAATTAGATAAACCAACTATCTATCCTTACGAATTAAAATGCTTAATTTATTATTTCAGTAGATAATTTTTTTATTTCTGGCTGTTTTTATCGAACAAGCTAAAAATTTTAATTTGTTCAGAAGATTTAAGTGCAACAATCAAATAAAATTCATTATTTAGTTATTTAGAAGATTGTAATAATAATTAAGAATTAATTTTCTACTAAAATAAAATATTTCCTTCTCTCAAAAAAACATTAGAAGTAGTATTTAGAGGAGAATGTAAATAGAATACATTGTACTTGAGACTGTCCTGTTAATAATTAAAGTGAGAATTAAGATGAAACCAACGACAATTTTTGGGTAAATAAGTGAAAGTATAATTCGAAAGATTATTTAAATGAGGTGCAACAAGCAACTAATCCCCTATCATAAAATGAGTGTCTAACAAATAATCTTGATAAACTGTTGGGTCATCCGGAAATACCATAAATAGAGGTTTATTAACCATTCCTTACAATTGGTTAACAATAAATTGAGTGTAGTAATGTTTAAGAATGCTGTACTTAAATTGAATGGACTCTTAAGCAGTCTTGATAAAGGTTGGGGATAACTTGAAATGATATTGGTTATAAATTCAAGTCAAAGGATATAAACTGCCAAGCTGAATCCATCTTGAACATAATTCTTCGTTAAACTGGGAGTTACAAATATCATGACCATTAAAGTTTATTCCGTAGAAATTGAATTCTATTAAATTTGAAATTGATTGTTTTAGCAATTCGAAATTAAAATTGTTGTTGTTAGTCCATTTTCCTCCAAATCTACCGCTTCCTATTGATGTTGATCGGCTTATTACAAAATTTAATTTTTATACAAATCTTTCTTGATCTTATTATATTTTATCATTGTGTTATGTCAAATTTTATAATAATTAGTAGAATAATTTCTAATCTTTAATATTATTGTCTGTTAAATTTTTAATAAATTACATGGATTTATTTATTTTTTTATCTAAATCATTTAATTAATTATTAAATTTTTATTTTTATTTTTCGATCGTATATTTTTTTATTTTTTATTCCAATTTTTAAATATGCTTCCTTCTTTTTTATTCCTTTTAAATTTGTCTTTGTTTGATTAAATTATACTTATTTTCATATTGCTAATTATAAAGTTCAGCTTATAATAATTAATTGTAATCTTAAATTTTAAATAAAGATATATCGTATGAGATTTTATTTATTAAATATAATTGTTTTAAAAATAAATTATATTTTAATAACATCATAGTTATTTTAAAATTTATATATTTTTTGTTTTTTTATTTATTCTATTTTTAAATTAGATGAAACAATTTTCTAATTTTAATTCTTAAATTTTGTATTTAATCATGCATAACTGATTTGGATTTTTATAATTTTAAATATTATTAATATATAATTTTAGTTTCTTTATGACTTTATTCGCCAAATTAAATTAACAAATATTTTTTTTTAATCATAATATTTATTTTAAATTTACTATTAATTAAATATAAATAATGAAATAAATATTTTCGATACTATCTATCATATTATTTTATTATTAAATCATTTTATATTTAAAGTATAGCAATTTATAATTCTTTCTATTTTTATAAAATAATTTATTAGAAATACTTTAATCTACTAATTAATCTTTCTAAATCATCTTATAATTTAATTTTCTCTTTTTATAAAAATTAATGCTCAGTATATATATCAGATAAATTTTTGTAAGATATTTATTTAATTTTATCTAAATAAAATATTTATTAAAGACGTTTAACTAATGTTTATTTATAATTTTAATTTATTTATAATATTATCTTTTTAAATGATTTTATAACTATTTTTAACTATTATAACTATTTTATATATTATTAGTTTTAATGATAAATATAGGATTTAAATCCTTATTTTTATTATTTTATTTTTTATTTTATTTTTAATATATTTGATAATTTATTAACTTTTTGGTATTTATTTTATTATTAAATGTGAAAAAAAAAAAGAATTTTAATTTTATATCTTGTCATATTTTTTTATTATTATTATAATAATAGTTATATATTATGAAGTTTTTCTAACTATTTTAATTTTTATTAATGTAACAATTTTTTTTGTTGTTATTTTTATTTTTAATTTTTAATTTATTAATAAGTTAATTATATATTATTATTTAATATTCATTAATTTTGATTATTTTCATAATATTTTTTTTATTAATATAATATTTGATGTTAATTTCTATATTAATTAACAATACTCTATTAATTTAAAATTTCTTTACTTTCATTTATAAATTATTATTTTTTGTCAGCTAAAAATTATTATTAAAATAAATAAAAATCCTAAAATCTAATTTCCCAAGCTAATTCTTAAATTTATGTTTTTAAATCTTTATCCTATATTTCTTTAGATTTTTATATGATTTATTCATAGAAATTATTTTCTTATATAGAATATAGTTTTTATTAAAGATATTTTTAAATTTGATAAATATGAAAAAGTGAATTAAAATTGTGAAACTCAATTGCTGGAATATCATAATTATGTAAAAGATTAACAGATATTCTGTTAATATTAGGATTAATTCCTCCTGGCATATAAATGAATTTTTTCAAGAATTCATTTTAATTTTTTATAATTTCTTTATCTAAAATACATGACCCGTTACAAAAATTTATCATTTCATTTCGATCTAACCAAAATCCATCAAAAACTTAGCTTATGTTTTTCATATATTTTGATAAAAATAATTAATATTCTTATTTTAAAAAATCAGGATAAATAGATTATCCTAAATTTGATTTTCCGACAAAAGCTTTTTGTGTTTTTTAATCTTTCAAAATTATATTATTTTTAATAGCAAAATCTACCATTTTTTTGTTATTTTCAAATTTAATTTCTGGATTAATTATAGCTTATATTTTAATGCCAAATTTTTCTTTTAGTTTTTATAATTTGAATTTGTTGAATTATTTATTTAATAAAAAAGTTTGCTAGTTTTTATATATATCTTGATTATAAAAAAATGATTCCAATGGTATTTGATTATTTTAGTATTATTATAATATATATTCTTATTCCTATATATTTTTTAACTATAATTAACTGTGATGAAGCCCCAAACCCCTAATTAATAAAATTTAATATTAATTATAAGAAATACCAAAAAGGAGGAAGATAATGCTATCCTATTAATTAATGAAATTTTGTTATTATATCTTCAGGATATTTAGTCTCTGATAAGTATATTTTGAATTCTAATTAAGTTGATCCAGCTGTTCTTATTTCTGCTTTATTTTTAAGCAATATAAAATCCATTGGATTTCCGTTTCTTATAAATACTAAATGATATAATCCGCTTTATTCTTTAGCTAAATAAACTGGTTAGCTACTAAATGTATGTCTTTCTTATTTATTTTATTTATTATTCTTAAAAAATTAATAATTATTATTATATTATATAATATATATATTAATATAGAATAAATTGCATTATAACATATTATTAAATACATTTTAAGGATTGTTTTGAGAAAAAAGAGTATATGTTTAATTTTCTTTTAATCTTAAATTTCCATTCCTTTCACCCATTCCCATAACAAATTAAGTTGGCATTTTATAAAATATTTCTTTATTATTTTTAGTATAAATAATATTTCTTATACCAAAAATTACTTCTTAAGTATCTTATCTTAAAATATTAATGTTATTATTTTTAAATTAAACTTCATACAATAAGTCTGTAAAATGATTATTATCATTTCGCTTATCATAAATACTTTTTCTAAGAATTATTTGATATTAATCTAGATTATATTCTTGTCTATCAGATTCATTCATAGGGAATATTTCAATATTTAATGTTTTGTAGTCTTCAAAATAAATTTCAACATATAAAAATCTCACTAAATTATCAAATTAATGATTATGATTATTAATTCTCCCTATAAATTTTTCTTTCAATGTTCTATGATTAGGTTTTCTAAAGTTATCTAATAATTCAAAAGAATATACTTTATGTATTAACTCTCTTTTTTTTTATTTGAATTATTTATTTAAAATTTTAAAATAGTTTTTATCATCAATATTGAATTTTTTTGATTTAAAAATTAAATAACTTGGATTTAAGCTTTATACAATTCTATCAATAGTTTATGATTATTTAATCTACTTACTATTAAAGATAAGGATCATATTAATGTAAAAATTGATAAGATTTAATATTTTAATCATTAATTATATTAATTTATAAATATTTTTAAATTATAATAAAGTAACTCAATTTGTAAAATCATCGGATAGCTTTAATTTTCCTTGAAATAATTGTTTGCCATCAAGATTATTTAAAAATTAAATAGCAGCTTACATATTAGCCAAAATATATCCTAAAGGACCTATTTTTAAGTCTTTTCTTAAATATTCATCTATAAATCTTATTTATTTAATTATTTTAAATACACTACATTTGAATAAAGATTTTCTGGATTCGAATTCAGTATTAAATATATCAAAATTGGAAAAACATCATCTGAATTAGGAGAATTTTTCTTTAGTGATTAAATAAATATCTCTATTATTAATAAATATAATATATATTACATGTAATATTTTCTAAAATTTCCTTTAGTATCTATATTTTTCCAACTGGAGTGTAAGTCTTGTTGATTTTGATGAAGTCTTAAATGAAATTATTATTTTTAAATATTAAAATACAATGAAAAACAAAAAATTACCATTTTACAATTGAAATAGGACACTAGGAATTCTAAAAGTATTTGGAATTTATAAATAATCAGGAGAGACAAGATTCTACAAAACTTTAATTTTTTCAAAAAACATTTAAGATTTACACTCTACATCTTCATCCTTATTGAATATTTTAAGATAAATAAGATCAAAGATCAATAGCTCTAAAAATTCACCAATTTAAATATTGAGTTTATTTTAGTCTATTATTAATACAATATTGGCTTTTAATTAATTATTATTATTAACCAATTTTTCTAAATAGTTTATCTATTAATAAATATTTTGGTTTGATTAATTTTTAGACACAAAATGTTTTAATTCTTGCATTTCTTTTTTATAAAATTTATGAAGTTCATCTATTAACAAATCGTATCGCTTTTTGCCTACTTTTAATAATTAAACTGGCTTGTATTTTATGTTAAGATTTTCATTCTTCAAGACTGATAAAATGTTGTTATTCAAAGCTTGTTCAGTTTGATTACTTAAAATCCTTCAAGAGTTTTCTTAACTTGTTTAATTATTATTTTCATCTACTTTCAAATTAAATTAGTTTTCACAATTTTCAAAATCTAGACTAAGTTTTTTTAATTTATTATACTGTTTTTTAAAGTTTTAATTAATTTTGTTATTTAAATCAATTTATTCTTTGTAATTTAGTTATTTTTTTAGTTCAAAAATATCAATTTATTATTATAATATTTTTTGATCCTTGTTTTAAATTTCTATTTGATATTATTATAATTAATAATCTTTTAATTCTAACAGCTATTCTAATTGATTAATAAGATTTTCGTTATTTCTATTAATTTTTTATTATTATTCATTTGAATTAGTAGTTTCATTCGTTTTATTATTATAATTAAAACTGCTACTAAAACCTAATTTTTTTAATATTCTGCTCATTTTAATAATTATTATAAAAATATATTTACTAGTTAATTTTATTTATAAATTATTTATTTCAATCATTATTAATTATCTTCTTGTTCCAATTTGGCTTTTTCTTCTGCTTCTAATTTTGCTTTTTCCTACAATAAATTAATAAAAAATTTACTTGCTACAACTGTTTATATTTTTTTTCATGAAATTCAATAGATTTCTGTCTTATGAGATTTGTAATCTAAAACAATTAAAAAATAAATTTACATTGACTTTATTCAGCCTTAGAATTTTAGGATAAACCTAGAGAATTTCATACAAATAATTTTTATTAGTTTAATTAGACTTGATTAAGAAAGTATTAACTATAAAATATAAAAAAAAATAAATTATTATGTAATAATGATAATAAATTTATAAATGTAAAATACATGAAAAAATAAGAGTTTTAAGTGAACCTTGATATTAACTCAGCTTGAACAATTCCTCTAATTTTTCAATCTTATTTTCCCTAAAGTTCAAATATTGAATATTCTCAAAAACAGGCAAAGTTTCTTCGAAAATATCGATGAAATTTTTCCTTAAATTAAGAGTGACAAGATTAGGCATATTTTCTAAGCCTTGATACTATCTTATCTTGTTTTCTGAGAGATAAAGTTCCTTAAGGGCGGGCATGTTACTAATTTGAGTTAAAACATTTATTTTATTATTTCGAAGGGAAAGCATTTTCAATTTAGGATGGCCATCAAAAGCATCAATCTTGTCTATGTTATTTTGGTTCAGGTTAAGATTTAGAAGTTTAGCGCATTTCACTTGTAGCAGTTCTGTTATTTTGTTTTTAGATAAGTTCAGAGTTTATAGTTTTGTAAATTGTTCTTCATTTGAGAGTGGTTTCATGTCTTTTATCCCATTATTTTCTAAATTTAGGTGAACTAAGCTTTGCATTGTGCCCACTTTTTATCATAATTATTATAAATTATTTTCAGTATTATCATTAATAATATCATATTCATCATTAATATATTATTAGAATTAATTTATTATTTTTATATTAATAATTACATAGCGTGAAATCTGATATTTAGTTATCACTTAAATCCACATATGTTATATATTAATAATTTGTAAATACAGGGCTAATTTAATCTAATCTTTTGGACTATTTTATTATTAATTTATATATTATATAATTTTTATTATTAAAAAGATTTATAATTACTTTTAAATGTAATTCTGTATAAGTTAAAATATTTCTTTGTTAGTTCATTTTCATTTATTAACTATTTAATTATATTATTTCATCATAATTAACTCTAGATTTTTCAGTCGTTTCTTTTTTCTTTTTGTTTTAAGCCATAATATTTATGAATATTAAATTAAGTTAAGTTTAAGTTATATTATATAATAAATAATATAAAATTAATTTAAAATATTAATATTTGAATAAAACATATAAAGAAAAATAAAATATGAAAAAAGAATAGTATTTATATTATTAATCAGAATTAGAAAATAAGATAAAAACTTTATAATGTGATTATGAAATATGTTTAGAATAAATAAATATATATAAATAAAAAACAATTATTTTATAAAAGCAAAACAATTAAATGAAATAAGAATTTTAATAATATGATATTGAAAAAAAAAAGTTGCTTGATGATTTTGAATATATAAAAGAACAGTTCATAAAATTTAAAGATATAAATTTTTAGTAAAAATAACACATTGATGATTTAACTTAAGAAATTTAATAATTAAATTAAAAAAGTGTTAAGCTATAATAAATTAATTAAGATTTATTATAGAAAAATAATAAGTTACAGGAAACTATTGATAAACTTAATTACATCTGATTAGAATAAGAATAAAATGAAATTGAATCTGATTCCCTTTTGAATACAATCAAAAATAAAGACAATTAAATTTCTTAATTAAAAGATAAAGTGTGTGAAACTGAGAGAAATAATTAATAAGAAATAAAATAGTTGAATTTATCAATTTAATCATACTAATCAACAATTAATTAAAAAGAAATTGTATTTTATTATTATTTTTATTAATATAAATTTATAAATTTTATAGAAAATAAAAAAGCTTTTAAATTAATTACAAAAAATTGATATAGTGTTAGAATAATTAAATATTAAATGTTAAAAAGCTGAAAATGAATCATTAAAATTATTTAATGAAAATCAATCAATATAATAAAATATTAAATTATTTGAAAACGATTAATAATATATTTTAAAATTAAAAAATTTATAAATTAACTAAAAACAAGATTAATTAAAAATTTAAGAATTATAAACAAAAATAATGGATTAACAAAACTAATATTCTAAATTAATACTTATTGAAAAATAAAAAGATTATTAATATATTTAAAATATTTGATTAATTATTACTTAAATTACACAAAATAAATAAATAAAATTATAAAATGATAAATATAATTATTTTAAAGAATTAGCTGAATTAATTAATAAAAAAATAATTTAATCAACAAAAGTAAAATAAAAATCATTAGATACTTAAATATCAAATAAAATTAATATACAATTAATTGATTCTACAGAATTAATCAATTAAAATAAAAAATATGAATTTGAAATACAATTTTAAAAAAATAATTATGAATTATTAATCAATAAAAATCAAACATAAATTATTTAGTTAGAAAATTAATTAAAATAATAAAGTGAAATAATAGAAAAACAAAATAAAAATTTAATAAAATAAAAAAATATAATAGAATAATTTTAATAATCTGAAATGTAATACTAATAATAAAATGAGTAAATTGAGAAAAAAGAATTTGAAAGTAATGTTTAATTATATAAATTAAATATGATGATAAATTTTATAGTTTATTTAATTTAAATTTTGATTGATTATGAGTAAAAAATAGTAAAAATATAAAATCAAAAAAATTTAGCTAACTCATTTTATACTTATTTTAACTAAATATAAAATTTCATTAAAAATCAATAAATTAAAAACAACTTATTAAGGTTCAAAAAAGTTGTTTACGCAATTTGTTTTATTAATTATTTCAAGATAACAAAAAAACTTAATATATCTACAACAAATAAATGTGAAGATAAATTCATTTTAAGAATTAAAAATATTTCTGAAAATAATTTACAAATTTATAAAAAAGATATTGAATAGATTGTCGAATAAGTATTTATATTTTTGTATTTTAGAATTATAAAAAAGGAAATTTAGAAAAAATAGAAGAAATTATTTCAACATTATAACTAAAAGAAATTAAGGTTAAAAAGATGAAAAACATTAATTATTATATTCAAAATTAAGTTTTTAGAGATATTAAATTTCTATAAAGTTTATAAAATAATTTCACAACTCAAAAAAAATAATAGAATTATTTAAAGGAATAAATAGATTATACAAGAACATGATTTTAATCTATATTTTATATATTATTGGAGAGTAGCTTTTTAATTTTTATATTAAAATTTAATAAATTATATCAGTAAAAATATAAATATAAAAAATATTTAAAATGGATAATTTTAAATATAAATTACCTTTTTATGTGTTTAATTTTAATTTAATAGTAATATATTTGCAATACTAATTGGTATGTATGAAATAATTATAAAATTTAAGGTTTATTAATATGAAAGAAATTATATTTTTATCTAAAATATTTGAAATTTTAAATTTAATTTAATAATATAAAATTTTGATTATTTTGAATTACCTTTAATTATTGAAATAACATTCTTAATTATAACAATAATAAAATTAGTTAATAGTGATCCTGGTTATATAAATGAAGTATATATAAAAAAGATTTATATTAGAATTGGAATGAGTAATAATTGATAATAAACACTAGTTTATCAAATGATATAAGCAAATTTAAATTATATGAAAAAGACAATAATAAAAAAGAATATAAAAAGGTGAGATACTGTTTCAAATGCTGTAAATTCAAAGCAGATAGAGCTCACCACTGCTAAATTTGCAACAAATGTGTACTGAAAATGGATCATCACTGTCCTTTTTTATTGAACTGTATCGGAATTAAAAATTATAAACTTTTCATAAACTTATTATTCTGGCTTAATCTATCATTAATTTAAATTAATTCAAAGTAATTTAATAGAATAATGTTTTAAATGTCTGTGTTTGATGATTAAATTTGTATTTAATTTTTGATAATGTTTTTATTTATTTACAGTATTAGCATCAACATTTTTACTATTTTCTTTATAAGTTTTCATTTACATTTGATATTTACTAATCAATCTACTATTGAGTATAAAGAAGAATCCAAAAATACAAATGGGATATATAACTTGGGATGGCTTAATAATTTTTTGTAGATTTTTGGAAATAATCCATTTATTTGGATATTTCCCATTATACCATATTATGATGAATGTCACGGATATGCATTTTAAAATAGAAACTAGTTAGGTCTAATATGATTATCATTATAAATATATCTAATTTGTAAGAGAATATTCTGTTATTTTTTATGTTAATATATACGTTCATAAATGATTATTTGTTATGAAATAGTATTGGCTTTTTATATATTCCAAATCAAAAATATTGCTAAGTTAAACTTTGTCAAGTTCATAAAATATTTTTATTCCTTTTTTTTAAAAATCTTTTTAAGCGTTCTATTAATAATTATAATAAAATATTTACTAATAATTGTTCTTGAAAAAACATTCCTTACATTTTCACTTCATAATATTGTTTTGTTTCCTCATTTTAAATTTATTTATCTTAAAACACTAATAATTAATCTACTTTTAATTAATTATTTTTTTCATTTTAAAAGATACTTATACTACTGTTAATTAATTTATTTTACTAAATTTGCTTAGAAATAGTATTTGTATTATTACTGCTAGTTTAATTAAAACTATTTATAACACTATTGCTGTTATTTTAGTCTATTATGTTTTTAGACAAAAAGTTTTTAATATTTATTTCTTTATAATTATTCTAACCAAATAATTTATCATAAATATATTTTTATTTAATATTAATATTCAATTGATGCTATTTTATTTGATTAATTTATATTATTTCTGGTTTTTATTATATAGAATTAGGAAATTAAAATTATGCCATAATTTTAAATTGTTCCTTATTATTAAATAAAAAGTTAATTAATCCATTAAAAAATGAATCAATATTCATATATTAGATTAAATAAACATATTTAGAAGAATGATTTTTAAAGAACTCCTTTTATTAATTATATTATTAAGATTCTTCATCTTTTAAATTTGATTAAGATTCAAAATTGTTAGATTCCATGTTATTATTATGACAATACAAAAGAGTATAGTTTATTCCAAAACTATTTATATGTTTATCAAAGTCTCTAGATTGAGAATTGACAATAATTAATTTTTTATTCTGATATTCACAAAAGCAAATAAGGTTTTCTTTAAATTAAAAATAGAAATGATAATTAGTATTTTATTAATATATATTTAAAACTCCTATCATAGATTCAATTGCTATTGATCTTTAATTATAAGAATTTTGCATTTTAGAATCATAGTTAAACAGATAATTGCAAAGTATTTTATTAAGTTATTAGTGACGATTTGTTATTTCCTTATCGATTAGTTAAAATTCGTGACTAATTGGATTGAAAACTAAAGGTTAATCAGAAAGAATTAATATTTCATTGTATATTATGTATTAGTTTAAATTATTTATATTTTGTAGTTTCTTATTTTCTTATATTAATTTTTGAACTTGCTCAATATATTGATTGTTATCACTATTTTAAAAATTGTTTTTCTCTTCGTTAAATTTTTCAAATAGTGAGTTTTAAGAATTATTTTTTTCATTTGGATAATTGTAAGAAATACTTAATTGTTAATTATCTTATTATTTATCTTATGTAATGGAATACAATAATCTCTTATTAATATCATTATTTTAATCCATATTATTAATAATAATTTTATCTTGAAAATCATCTAGGTTTTTAGTAATTGATTTTTATCTTAACCTATTTTCTGCCTATTATTATCTTTATTATAATCTTATATTTTATATTACCTTAATTGACTTATAGATATTTTTTTATTTTGTTATTCTGTATTTTCACAAGTCGATTATTCATTAATCATCAGTTATTATTTAAACAAAGAAGGAGTTTTAATAATTTACTATTTCTGTTATTATTTCATTTTTATTTAAAATAAACCTATAATATAAATTATTAGAGCCAAATATCTATAAATTAATCAAATTATATTTTCACTTAATTTATTCATTTTTTCTTTTATTATAAAAATTAAAAAATCGTTAATTATAAAAACGAGAGAAAATAGTAATAATATAAAAATAATAGTAAAAATAGTAGATATAATTAAAATTAAAGATTAAATAAAGTAAGAATAAAAACAATATTAAGTATAAAATATAAAATATAAAAATAATAATAATCTTAAGAGAAATGTAAAAGTGGTTTATAGTGTTTGTAATATTATTATTAAAGGAAGTAAAAGTGTAAGATGAGATATTTGATAAACAAGATGATGAATCTAAGAACATAAATGAGTAATTACATGAAGCGAGTGATAAACAAGAGTATGAATCTGAGGAAGACAAATAATTGATGGAGGAATGGGATAAACACATGCATGATTTTACTCCTGCTGATATGATTACCACTCATATTAGTGCAGGATAAAAGGAAGTATTCTTTGAGGCTGTAAATTAAATTCCTTCATATATTAGAGGAGCATTCTTCTTAGAAAATTATGGTGATGAAGAGTTGGTTAACTTTAATTTCAAAGTTATTGATCCTAGGGGACACACTCTCACTCATAAGGTTAATAAGAAGGAGGGTTTGTTTTATTTTAATGTCACTAAGAAGGGCACTTACACTTTTGAATTCGATAATTCTCAAGTAATTATCCATAAACATACACTAATACATATTATTTTTCATCATCATTATTTCATTTTCATCATTATCATCAATATTTTCGTTTCATAATTAACATCATTTAATATTCATAGTCTAGTTTGGAAAGATAATATAGTTTTGCATTACATATGGGTATAAGTAGTGAAACTCATTTAACTACAAAAGACTTAAATCCCCTTTAAAACAGAATTGCTGCTATTAATAGTAGAATTTAGGAAGCCTAAATGAAGGAAAAAGTTATTCATAATAGGTTTGAACATTATTTAATTGGTATCTAAATATTTTATTTAATATTAAATTATTGTTTTGATAATTTTATATAAATCTTTTAGAAATCTATGATTAAAGTAGAAGATTTTTGACTTTAACAATTATTGAGACTATAGTTATTCTGTTATCAGTTGGTTGGCAAATTTAATATATTAAAAAGATGTTAGATAGTCGTCGTATTATTTGATAATATAATATATATCAATCTTTTTTATATTTATTTATCTTATTAAATATTTATTAATTTTTACAGAAATTAAAATTTAATAATTAAAAATAACATAATAAAATTTAAAAGTTGAATTAAATTTGAATTAAAATATAACTTAAAATTATTTTATTAAATATATAGAATGTCTGAGCATTAATATTTATAATTAAAAGCAGAAAGCTATTTAAGGCAAAATAGAATAGAGGAATTATTTGAAGATTTGACATCTTAAATTCTATATTATAAACCAGATAATATCTACGAATTTATTCAAAATTAATTAGAACTTAAAGATCAATAGGGTAATAATAAAAATAGGCTTATTTTAAAATTTAAATATTTTATATAGGATTTTTGAGTTAAAAATTAAATGATGAAGAAATATAAAATATTTTTAATCTTTGCGATTTGACATAAAAAAACTCAATAAATGATACATCTTGTAGAGAAGCCCTAAAAATACTTTGCAGTTCATAAAAATAATCTGAAAATATAGAAAAAGCAGATATTCCTAAATAAATAGACTTCAATCAATTTAAAAAATTATGGTATTAAATAAATAATTAATATTAGTGAAGTTATTTTAGGCCATAAAGAATGAATTTGATTAAATATAAAAATATGATAGTAACTTAATTATAATATTATTATATTACGATGATAATAATGTGATAATAATTTGATAAAATGAAATGATAATATGCATGTATATATGAATGATATATTATTTGATGTAAAAAATATGAAATATCAAGTATAATAATTCCATACCATATATCCAAATCCAGCATAGAAAGCAATGATTCCCCAAATTTCATAGAATCCTCTATGAGTTTAATGATAATACTGAATGATTTTGTTATGAGTTCCATTACAGAAAGGAGCATTGGCAGATATTTTGCAATTACATAACTTATAATAAGCACTAGTATCAACATTAAATGTGATAGGTCTACACCTAGTAGGTAGAAAATTGCAATAACCATTGCACCAAGGATTATTCAATGAAATTCCACAAGCGCACCAGTTATATACTTTGCCTTATTATAAGTACATGTTATAAGGCATGTATCCTTAAGTATTAGGAATTGAAGGAGGCCGGTATTTTCCTTCAGGGTAAGGGATTGATTCAGGAATAGGAGTAGATTTATATCGAGGAAAATCACTTATGTCATCATCTTTTCTTACTTCTTATTACTCTTTTCCCTATTTAATTTTATTTATTCTTATTCATATTTTTATTTTTATTTTTCATATTATTCATTTTCTTATTTATATATTATATATTCTAAGTTAGCTAACCGCCTATTACTTTTAGAATCTGAGGAGGAGCGCTATAAACATCATTGATATGTGCCTCACCTTCATATAAAATTGTTGATATTCTTTTGTAATCTTTTGCTTTCTTTAAAATCTAACTCATAGATATATTTATTATTATATATTTATTTGATATTGATATAATAAATACATCAATTTTATATTATATTTTTAAATATTGCTTTAAATTCTTAATATTATATCTAAGTTAAATAAAAATGATTATACTTTTTCATAATTATTCCAATAAAAATTTTAAATGATTTCCTACAAATGAATATTATCAAAAGAATCAAACTTAGCCTTAAATTAATCTATGGTAATAAAACCAGAATTTTAAGAATCTAAAATTTTAAAGGCTGTTTATATTTGTGTTTCGTGTACAAAATAGTTAAAATCTATAGTAGCTTTGATCCAGTCTGAAATTTAAATATAGTTCATTTAGTTTGAATCAATTTTATGAATAACTAAATGAATAAGTTATTATAATTATTATTTGTCTATTTGAGAATAAACTTAATACTTAATGCATGCTATGATATAAATAATAATGAATGAATAATTACCTGAGAACAATTCATTAAAATCTAAATGACCATCTGAATTTAGATCTATAATCTAGAACACCCTGATAGCTCTCTGCTTAATCTTTTTATCTAACATCCATTATACACAAAACTATCTAATAAATTCCTCCCTATGAGTAACTCAATAGTTCAATATCCTTTCTAACATACTTCTCACCTATTCGTCAATACTACTCAAATCTTCCTCCATACCAATCTCTTCCTTATAATTTCCCTTCATAATCCATTAATTATTCAATGCTTATTATACACTTATCCTCTACAGATAATCATAACACATTAATTGTCTTATCAAAATCTTAACCTCCTCACTACTCTCAAAATCCATTAAATAATTTCCCTTCCTTATATTATTCATTATCTCTTTACTATTCTCTCCATTGAAAGGTGGCTTTCCATTTAACATAATGTACATAATCACTCCAATTGACCATACATCACATTTCTCATTATAACACTCTTTTATTACTTCAGGAGCTAAATAATAAGGAGTCCCATACATTTTTCTCATTTTCTCATTTTTAAATAATTTTGCACTCCCAAAATCTATTATCCTAATTTAACTATTCTCTTTTTTACTTTTCAACATTATATTTTCAGGTTTTAAGTCTCGATGCACTATTCCCTTTTTATGGCAATAGTTCATAGCCAATAATATTTAACATATTATTTTTCTTCCTTATTCTTCTGAAATTTTTCCCTCTTTTTTTATTTTTTAGTATAAGTTATCTCCTTTACATAATTCTGTAATTATGTAAAAGTTGCTATTTTAGTAAAAATACTCTATTATTTTTATTATATAAGGATGATCTAAACTTTTCAATATTTCTAATTCATTTACAATTTATTTTATATTTTCTGTTTTCCTTTCATTTATTCTTATAATTTTACATGCTCTTTGCTTTTTAGTTATTTTGTGAATAACTAATGTTACTACTCCAAATGTTCCTTGTCCTAATCACTTTTAGATAAATTCGTATTCTTCATTTATATTTCGTTTACTTAATTTCACTTAGCTTTAATTTATTTCATCTAATTCTTTAACTCATTTATCTTTATCATGATTATTTTTTATTTTTTCTGCTTTTTTATTTAATATTTAATTTAAACTTTTCCTTTTTTGTTATTTAAATCTTATTCTTATTTATTATTAAGGATTCTTAGAATTACAAACCATGCAAGTGCCCATGAATAATAAATTATCTATATTTAGAATATAAATTTAAATATTAAATAATATTTATACTTTCATTATTATAAACTAACCATATTAAATTCAAACATTCTTTCATTTTTGAAATCATTCTCTTTGATCATCTACATAATATGTATTCTATAACTTTTAGTTTTTTTGAAGTCTTAAAGATATGATAAAATTTGCATTTTAGCATATTTAAACAACAAATTAATTTCATTTCCCCTAATGATAATTTCGGATGTTTGACTAATATTTTCATTATCTTCTAAAGGAATAGTAGATTGAGAGTAGGATTAATTGTTAAGGAAATTATAACTTTCTAATTTTATTTTTTAAAAATAATACTAATATAGTAAAATAAATTCAAAATAATTGAAATATTATTAATTTAATAAATTACTGTGAATTATTTGACTGTTAATGTGAATAATAAGCTCCTATGGGAAAACAGAATTATTATTTAAAACATAATTCTAAAGAATTTAGCTCAATGCTTATTGTTTCTTTATTAACTATTCTTCAGTTTCGCATTCTTAGTTATAACTTAAAATACTTATTTCTTGATAGAAATCCATATAAATTAAAGCATTTTTGTATTTATCTATTTCCAAAAAGTTTGTAAGTTAAAAAATCTGTTAATAAACAAAAGATGATTGATTTTCTTAATTAAGTATTATATAATTCTCATATTATTTATGAATAAATTAATTGAACCACTTAAAAAGGGTCCTTTCCAATAAGAATATGTTGTCATCTTATAATGTAGTTTCAGTTGGTAACAGAAGAAATTTGTTAGAACTTTACATTATAGGGTAAATTGTCACTATTATTATTAAACTCATGTTTCTTATATCTAATATCAATTATTTGATTGGCATAAAACTTATACAGGTTAAATTGTATTTATTTTTAACAATGTCTGCAATATAAAATGATAATCCAAATATGTATTAGCACAATGTTATATAAAATAATTCTTAACCTATTGATAAATTGGAAGGGATGTTTCTAAGTAAAAATACGGTTATTGGAATAATAAAAGAGTAAAATGTTTCTGTTGAAAGCTCTTGATTAAGAACCAAATTATCAATTTGACTATTACATTATTATCTATTATATTATTAATCATTATTTATAACACAAGGAAAAAATTTTGATTATTTACAATAATCTAATTTATTAAATACAATTAAATTTAAAATAAATAAAAATAAACAAAACCCTATTAAATATTTTTCAGTACTAAAATATTTTTTAATATATTTATTTTGAGACTTATTATCTAATACAAACCCTAATCTAATTGATCTTATACACAAAGTTAAAAATAATAAATTTAAACAACAAGTATATAAATTTCTAGAAAAATAAATTACGTTTCTCTAAAAGTCTGTTAAATCTGATGTTTCTATTTACATAAATTATTATTATTTAAATAATCAAATATAATTTATATTATTAATTTATTAAAAAATTTATTTCAATTTGATATATTACATGCAAAATCGTGTACTTAATCAGCTTCTAAATTTGATTTATAATTAATATTTATATTAGGATTCCAATAACCATCAGGATCAAAAAGAAAAAAGAGTGGAAATAATAAAGTGCCTAATATATTAAAAACAATTGAAAAACTAATTAAAAAAGGTGATCTTTCTTTAATTGGAAATTTGTCTCTTCTTTTTAACCATTAAATTAAAATAAAAGAATGAAAAAAAATGACAAGAATAAGATAAAAAACTCCTTAAAATAATATGAATAAATTACCAAAAATAATATCATTTTTACCATAAGCTTAGCAATAATAATTAGGTTTATAATCAATATCTAATTTCATTTTATTTATTATTTATACTTGTATAATTTATAATATTATTTGCTAAATAGAATAATATTATATAATCAATTAACTAAAAGAATTTCAAAGTGAGTTTAATCCAGTTTATTTTAACTGATAAAATCTTGATAATTTTGATTCTTTGAAATAAGAATTCCTAAAATGAACTCATCAGAATGTTGAAACATTCCTTGATTTCCAAAATCATCAACGTCTTCTTCTTTTGAAAGTAAATATTGCTTGTAAAATTTGCGAGTTTTTATTAATTGTGGTTAGAACATCATTCCAGTTTTAAAAAATTGACAATTTTCAAAAAGTTATAACATATTTTTCTTTCTATTTTCCATAATAATTATAGTAGGACATCCTCCTCTTAATCCTGATATTAATTTGCTCCGGCAAATTTCTTGATACTTTTTTTAATCTTTATCATCATATTTTATTATTATTCCTTTATATTTCATTATCAATTCTATATTTCCAGTCATATCTTATATAATACAGCTTCTATTATTCTTTTCTATCAAATACATCTGATTTATAAAATCATTTAAATTTGTATTATTTACTTTCAATTCTTTATATTAAAATTTTTAATTTTTTTCTTTTTCTAAATTTATTAGATCTTTATTAGTCTATTATTTATTTTAATTAATAATTGTATTAATATTTTATTGAATTTATAGTTTGCTTTATTGAGATATTCTTGATAAATCTTTAATTTATGATTATTTTTAGTCAAGTAATTCTTTATGTTCTTTTGAACTAACTCTTCGTTAATTTTTCATATATAAAATAATTATAAAAATTCAGTATATATAAAAATGTTCATTATTTTTTATAAATAAATTGATGCTTAATCGGATTGTTTATACTTTAATGAATAGTTAATTTTTATTTTATTTTACTTAAATTATCTATGCCTTGTAAATTTTAATCAAATTATGAAATTTACCTGTGAGTATTAGCTTTATATTTTTAAGGATTACTTTGATTTTATACTTTATCATTATCTAACTATGTATTTCTTTCAGTCATTATAACTTTATTTAGATTTAAATTTAATTTTTTTTAACTGCATAACCAATTCTAAAATTTTAAAAGTTTTATATTATTTGTCAATTATTATTAATTAGAGTTTTATGATAGATTTTGTTGTTAAGTCATGAAATATTCATTATAAATATTAGAATCCAATTTAAAAGGATGAAGATCATCGTATTTAATATACAAATTTTCGATAGAATTATTCCTTTTAGAAATAGGATTACTATTAATATTTAGAGAATAAACAATATTTTGATTATTTGAAAAATTTTAATATTCTTATTTTAATTAAGTATTTAAATTCATTAAAATTTATTTGCTTACTGAATTTCTTAATTGCTAATCTTCAATCCAGTATAAACTCTGCTTATTATTTTTTTATTCTTGTTAATTTTTTGTCTTCCTTTCTTAAACCATCTATTATTTTTATATTGAACTGCCATCAAACATATTCTTATAAATAAAATCATTAGATTCTTTTTTATAATTATTTTATAATTAAATTTGTTCTTTATTTATAATATGATCTTTCTGTTACTCAAGTATTATATGAGTTCTTAATTATTTAAAATAAATCTCTTTTTCTTTATCTTTTTATTCATTATTATTAATCACTTCATTAGAGTTTTTAAAAGATAACAATTATTTTTCTAAAGATAATTTGTTAGTAGATTCAAATTAATCCTTCTTAAAAGAAATAGTAGTATTAACTTAAAATGAATTAATATTATTCATATTGATAATATGTGATTTTTGATTATAGTGCCAATCTTATTTAAGATTTTTATAATTATCTAAAATTTTTTTAAAATTGGGATAATTAAAAATTATTTTCAAAAAAAGTTTCTTTTCTATTTTATAAATACTAGTGTGATGAGAAATAACGACAGCGGAATTCGATCTAATTGGATTATTCTACAAAATATCTTCATGGCCAAAAAATTAACCTTCACTAATAATTTCCAGATTTAATATTTTGTGTTGTTTTTTCTTAGATTTGTGATAAGTTTCTGGATTGTTCTTGTCTATTATTTCTTGTATTTCTTGTCTGAATTATATTTATACTTATCCTTTTTTTACAATGTAGAAATAATTAGTTTTGCTAATATCTTGTTCGTAAACTACTTATTTTAACGATAATTTGTTTATCTTTTAAATGTTACTGAAAATTTGGATGAACCTTTCATTTGAAATATAATTGAAAAGAAAGTGTTTACGAAGAAAATCGGATTTTAATTTAAATTACTGTTTTACTATTTTTTCAAGTTGTTGTTAATAATCGTAAATCGATATAAGTAATAATTAAGTATTTTGAGTACAAATTACTGTGTGTTTATTAACTGATTAATTATTAGATTCTTCACTAAAATCTTCCTCTGTCCTTAGTTTTTTCTTTAAATAGCTTTTGAATATCATTTAAGTTTAGTCATTTTTTACTTGATTGTTTTCACTTATATAGTGTTTCTCTTTTTCTATTAAATCTTATATCTTTATATTATCGAATAAAATATGGTCAGATTAATTTTTTTTTATCAATAAACTTTTTAAATAGTTAAAAAAATTCATGACAATTTTTATCAAATTTACTATATTTTTTAACTTTTTTATAGGTTTGCTAAATTAAATTTCATTTTTTAACCCGAAATCTAATTTTTATAATATTTTATTTTCATGATTATCCTGTTTTTTATCTTGATTTTATTAGTTATTAAAAATTTAATTAAAATTTCTAAATTATGTTTAACTTTAACTTTTTTTTAATTTAATATACAATGAATTTTTTATATTATTTTAAGCTACTTGAAAATCATATAATTTTTAATCTAATATATTTTTATTAGATGAACAATTTATTTTTTATTAATTTTATTTTTAGTTACTTTTATTTTACTACTAAATAAAATTTTATTTTTAATTCATATTTTAATTATTAATAATAATGTCAATTTTTTAATTATTTTATTATTTTAAAACTTATATTTCTGATAAATTTTAAGAAAATATTTTTTTTAATTTATCATTATGATCATTAGAAATAATATTTTAATTTTTTTTTTTATTATTAATTTATTAAGATTTTATATCTTTATAATACAAAAAATTTTTTATTTTATTTTCTCGAATTAATTAAAATTCGTTTTTTATGACTTCCTAATCTTTAGTTTTAAGGATAGCGATTTCTCCTTTAAGAATTATGTAGATAAATCTATTGTTAAACTTAGAATCACCTTCATAATATAATGTTTCACCTTTCAAACAATATTTATACTACATTTTTTTACATAAATTAGGTAAAACTGTATTCACAAAAATTTAACCTTGCAATTATATAAAATGCTAAAAATATTTCATTTTTTAAAAATATTAAACTAATAATTAGATTTCTTCATTTTTTCTTTAGTAAAAGGGTTTACTTAAAATAAATTAAATTTTTTGATAAGCTGATAATTCCTTATTTTCTTTTAAAATTTTTTTCCTATTTTTAATATCTTCCTCTGATTCATATATTTTAGTTATCTTTCTTGAATAGCTTCTTATAAAATTACTAGTAGATTTTTAAATGTCTTATTCAAAAATTTCATTATTTTTTTACATAACTTAAAGTTAAAAATAAAATATTTTACTTTATATAATTTTTATTACTCAAAATATTTATCTTTAGTAAAAATAAAATAATTTATATTTATAATTCAATATATTTTTCATAAAGCATTATAAAAAGATAACTATTGATTTTAATTTTCAAACATCCAATTAGTATCTTCAATTAATCTAATTTTTTTCCTCATTTCATTTAACATTTATTTAGATTTTTCTTTACTATAATTGAGTTCATTTTATGGTGATAGATTATTTTTTCCTATGTTTTAAAATAATATTTACTTTAATTTCTACATTATTTTGTAAATTATAATTCATTTGTGATTTGATTGTATTCTGGGGTCAAATTAATATTTCTAATATGACTATTATCAAAATGATAATTAATTTAATTTTGATGTCTATTTTGAATATTATTGGGAGGTGTTTGCATATAAAATATATTATATGATTTGAATTTATAAATAGGATAATAGTTATTTATTTATAAATGGGATTGAGAAGTGTAAGTAAATTTGAAAGAATTGAATAACTATTCATGATGATAATATATTGTAGTTTATTCAGTTGTTTGGCAAGAACTGACTTTAACTTTGCATTCACCTTTGCTAGTTATTACCTTTGGTATCAAAGATCAGATGAAATAAATACTACTTTGATTATGATTCTTAATGTTGTCACTTGTGTTTTTGACTTAATTTGGATTATCACTGTTAGTTACATTTGGAGTTCTAATAATAATGCCAATCCAGATTGGAGGGCTCTTAATGGCATTCATACTTTTGTTATTCTCACAAGTGTCCTTACTTTAATTTTTAAAGTATTATTCTTTATAAATATTTATAGGTTATCTTATTGGTTTTTCTTTCAACATTCAAGAAAGAGCAAGAGGCATTAAATAATAATGTTGATTAACAATAATAGCAATAATAATATTAATAATTTGATAGTAATCAGGTTAATTAAAATGGATGGAGATGATATTTATATATTTATATTTATTTTTATTTTATATTAAAATCAGTAATTCATATTTAATTTGTTAGATAACTAAAGAAAAAATTTTTATACCATTAAAAAGTTTATAAAAAAATAATTTTAATTTACCAATATTTAACAAATAATAATTTTGGGATAAATAATTATTTTGACCGTATTTTTATGGATTTAAATATTCCATTTTTAATGTAAATCATTATAAATAATATATTTTAAATAATAGGTTTATAGGATATCATCTTAAAAAAATGAATATTAAACAAATTTAATTAGAATGATTAGTTTAAAGATTTTTAGAATATAAGGTAGATGAATTAATGAAAAAATATAATACAATTAAAATATATGAGTAATAAATAATATATTATTTTTACTGATTTTAAATATTAAAAAATTTATTTAACAATATACATATTTATAATATTTTTAATTTTATATTAAAATTTAGTAATTCATTTTAATTTTTTTATATAGTCTTTTTAAATGTTTGGTTAGTAGTCATCAATAATTATTATATTGTCATCTTCTTTATTTAAAATAGTAATATCGTCTATATATTATTCTTGAACTTCAAGTGAATCTTTAATATGAATTTAGATATTATTTTGCTAATTTAAATGAAGTTGAGTATAATTTTAATATTAAGAGTTTTAATGATCAAGCTAATAATGATTGCCATAATGATCCTAAGCAGTAAGGACAAAACTATATTGACTATCTTAAGATTTGTTATTATTATTATTATTATGAATATAATTAGTATTATGACTGAGAGTATCCCTCTCATAATAGAAACTTTGAAAGTGATCACTTTTAAAATTGCTATTAGTGAAACTAGGGCTGATACAATCCTACTAAGTAAAATTCTTATCGAAATGATGAGTGTCAGTGTCACTTCTTATGAAAGGTTTAAACTCAGGCACTATCTCCTTCCTTCTCAACTTATTCCAATCTATATCTCTGAACCATTTATGATTAATAACATGTTCACTGCAATAATATCCCAACCTATTCTTTTGTTCCTTAACCAATAACTAATTCAATAGGTCCTATAATTCTGGACTCACTTGATAACGATATTTGAATTAATTATATTTAATTTTCTCTATGATTTATTATTTATTCTCATCATAAAATGGACTCTAGCCTTAGACCATTTCATATATTATAGTGCCTAAAGTCCACCAATCTACTGCCTTTCCATGTCCTTATCTGAATAACACTTCAGGAGCCAAATACTCAATTGTCCCTACCATTGAATATGTTTATTCCTCATTATCCTTTTTCTCTTTGCTTAGTCCGAAGTCAGCCAGTTTAATGTAACCATCTAGATCAATTAATACATTTTCTGGCTTCAAATCCCTATAAATGATACCTTAACTATGTAAATACTCAATACCTAAAACCAATTGAGCTGCATAGAACTTACAATTTTTTTCACTCAATATTCCTGTTTTATTCAGATAACGGAAAAATTCTCCTCCTGGACAATACTCCAATACTAAATATAGGTTCTTCTCATTTTGAAATGCAAAATGCATTTTTATCACAAACTCACAATCCACTTGAGTCAAAATTTTCTTCTCCAATTTAATACGCTCCTCTTGCTATTTTGTAAAATCGTGACGCTTTTTTATTATTTTCATCGCATAAATTTTATCGTTTTTTAAATAACGTACTTGTACTACTTTTGCATAGTTCCCTTTTCCCAATAAACTTATCATTTTGAATTGATCCAAATTTACTTTCTCTTTTTACTGCATTTGACTTATAAATAATCCGTCCATTTAACTAATAATAAGTAAAATAATTTAATCAATACTTTATTTATATAATCCTTATTAATTTCTATTATAAATTATATTTATTATAATATATCCTTTCAATATTTCTAGGAAAGGTTTTAATTAATTTTTGAGTTGTTTGATTATTATTATTATTGACAGATTTGCAATGGTTGTGATTATTAGTGAATTAATTTAGGTTAAATTGGTATTTATGGTCGATTATTGTTATTTATTTGACTTGGATTAACTTATTATGTTTGATATATTTTTTGTATTTAAGGGGAATTCCCGTAAAAATTATGTGTTTATCCTCTTGATGGAGATTATTTTAAATATATTTTCTAATGTTATTACTATTACTATTAATAATATTAGGGTTGTTAAATCAATTAAACATTACTTCCTGATGAATATTTTAGTTATTGTTATTGACTCAATATTTAATTATCTTAATACTAAAATATATTTTATTGTGAAGTGTTTGATTTTTATTGATGATATTATATTTAGTTATTTGAGTTTATTTATTTTATATTGTTAATAGGGCTGTTTATAATATAAAATTATTAACTTGTCTTTGATAAACTATTTTATTAATTTATTTGCATTTGAATCTTTAATATTAATTATAAATATTTACTTATTTATGATTCTCTATGCTTTTTGTCAAAACTGATCTTTCATTATTTGGTTTGTAGTTAAATTATACATTTTAAATACTTTTATTAACACTATTATTTCTTATCTCACTTCTTTGGCTTTAAATTGGAATATGTTAATTTGTTTATTATTAATAAATTTATTATTAATGTTAATTTATATTTTCTTCAGAAAGTTTTTTTATTTAACTAAATGATCTTTCGAAAATGACATCATGTTCTGAAAATATATTTAAAATATCTTCTAACTCTTTTTATATTTATTTCAAATTATTTTATTTCTATTATTAAGAAATGGAATTATTATTGTTATTATCTTATGTACTAACATTGCTAATTTTTTAATTTAAATTATCTTAGCTGTTTATAACAACATAATTTTAATTTTATTTATAAGTAATAATAGTATCATTAGAAGGATAACTATCCTAAATAGAGTTTTTTTTAGATAAATTTTTAGGCTGGACAATTTTATTTAATATATTAGATTTTGCTTATTAAGTTTCAATAAATTTGTGATTGAAAAAGATATTAAGATCAATCTAGTCAATTAAAAAATAGACTGAATCAAAATATAAAAGGATTGATATTTGATTAGATTGAGGATTAATATATAAACTGGAAATAGTGTTTTGATTGATTAAATCTGTAATTATAATAGATCTATTAAATATCATTGCACACAAATCAATAAGCTATTATTGTTATCTTTACACAATTTAATCGTAATTCCAATTTCTTATTTCCCATATAAATAATTCAATAGAAGTAAATTATCCTAATAATTGTTTGCTTTTTTGATCATCAAGTTAAAGAAAATAATCTATAATCACTTCTTAAAATATCATTTTTACTGCTTCCATTAATTCATTTGAAGCTATATATTCCTATACAAAAAACTAAAAATACTTATTTATTTATACTAATTCATCCTCTTGAATTAACTTCAACATGTTTTTCATTGTTTATTCAAAAGATAAATAGTTTTTGTCATTTGCATCATATATTTTTTAACTTAATTAAATCACAAATTTGTAGTACTCTCCATTCAAAATATTGTCCTTTAGTTTTAACTAGAATTAATCTTTTATATAATACAGACTTAAAATTGAAAGAATATTATTTTATTTTAGTTCTAAATTCACTACATTTTTGTTATCAATTTAATCACTATTTTCAGTTGTTTCTATTTAATTATTTTACAAAAACATTCTATACTTCTATATTAATATACGATACTGCTTATTGTTCATTAATAATATTTTTTTATTTAAAATATAATAATTTTAATATAATTCAAATTATTATAAATCTAGAAAATTAGTTAATTATTCATTAAATTTCTTTTATTCTATCCTAATATACTTTATCATTATAAATTTTAAACTTCTCTTTTAATTCTTCTTCATAATATTTGTTAAACTTCCCATTTAGAAAATGGGCTCTTCTAAAATTTGCAATCGGATGATAAATGAAAACATCACCATTAAGATGACCATTTAAATAATTTCCATAAATTGATATTCCATTACTGAAAATAATTGTTCCTTTTTGCTTAATGTTAAGATTATAAACTCCTATAAATTATGATCCATCTGGCCATTTAAAGATTCCTTCTCCTTAAAAATAATAAAGATAATGAGAATATATTGTGAAAGATATATGTTGAGTATGATATATGATATGAAGTATAATAATATATATTAAGATATTAAATATAAATAATAATTATAGATACCATGAATAAAGTTCAACTACCATTATCCATTATACTCCCTTCCGTCTGACCACTAATACAACCCCTTGCCCATAAACTATCCCATTTGAAACTCTCCAACATACTTACTTCCATCTCTGAAAAAGCACTTAGCAATTCCTTAAACCTTTCCCTTAATATAATTTCCCTATATAAAATGTCCTTCTAAAGTCATTTCCTCACCATAACCCTCCATCTATTCATTTTACCAATGACCTTTATAATAATTACCCTCTTTACCCACATACTCTCCATATCCCTCAATCATTCCATTCCTAAATTATCCCTCATACTTATCACCTTTCTCATTTATTAATTTTCCATATATACTTTGTTAATTTTCATAGAAATATCCAATATAAATTGTACCATTTGTAAATATCATTTTCCCTGCTCCATGTCTCTTTCCATTTTTGAATTGACCCGTGTATAATGCTCCATTCGAATATTCGAAAATATCTAAATAATTTTAAGCTAATTTCAAATCTTCTTCAAAATCCTCCATCATTCTTTCCTGTTCATATTCTAATGAGTAATTGCTTACGAAAAATGAAGTTAAACTTTCCTATAAGTTAAATCCAGATTTGAAGAAATCAATTACTTTTAAAGTAATATCGATATTATTTTTTTTTAATATTTTTTAATAATAGATTGGAATATCAATAATTCTAATTGCAATATCTTTATCAGGAATTTAAGTTTGTGCTTTGTCGAAGTGTTCTTCTTTTAAATCGTTTTATTTAATCTAGTAAATCATCTAATATGAAATAGTATTTGTTGCTTACATGGTTTCATATTATTCTTGGAAGTTATCTACTTCTGCACAATCATTACATTTGAAATGACCGTTTCCCATCACTCTCCTTATTAAATATTCTATTAATTATAAATTTAATATATTATATTTATTATTATTGTTCTTATTAATTATTAAATTCAAAATTATTATTAATAATTAAATACAACTATTATTTATAGTATAGACATATTTTTAAAATTAATTATAATATTTTATAATTAATATATTTTATAAATAATTATATATATAATTCAAAACAATCAAATAGCAAAAATAAATAAAATTAATATAAAAGATAAAATAATGTTAAATAGTGAAGAGAAGTAAAATAAATAGAAATCTATGATAGATCCAAAGGAAATAATGTATAAAGAGAAATCTGAACAGATCGTAAAATTGAACATTAGATTAGAAGACAAAATAACTCAATTAAATGAAAGAATTGAAAAAATGATGTAGTAAATAGAAGAAAAAGATAAATTATTAGAAGAAAAAGGAATAAAACAAATTGATATCAGTAACAATGAAGAATAAAAATTAAAAGAAGAATTGGAAAAATGCAAAGAATTAATAATAGAATTGTAACTTTAAGCAAACAATAAAAACAACAACAGTAACGAATTAAAATTGCTTTAATAATAAATAATTAATTACAAAAAATAACATGAAAACGATTAAGTAAACATCTCATAAACTTAATAACAAATAATAGAGTATCAACAGAGTCTTTAAAATGCAAATAAACAAATAGCAAATTTAACTTAATAAATCTAATAAAATAATAACTAGATTCATTAATAATCTTAGCAAATTGCATTAAATAATAAATAATTATAGAATTATTAATAGCAAATTTTAGACAAAAATAATTAGATCGATATTATTTATAAAGATAATAATCAAAACAATAGTTTTATAAATGATTATTAAACATAAATCACTAATTATCAATAACAAATAGAAAATAACAACAGTTAAATCAATGATTATTAACTAATAATTCAAAAGAATAATGATTAAATAAATAATTATTAAGAGTAATTAAGATAAAAAAATGAGTACATTGAATAGTAATATTAGCAAATATAAAAACTAGTTTAATAGTAAAATTCGATTAATGTTAATTAAGAATTTAATAGAGAATGGCAATCAAAAATTCAATTGGAAAATAAGTAAATGAAGATAGAATTAGATGAATATTATTAATAAATGGTATAAATTTTAAAATAAAAAGATATAATTAATGAAAAGTACAATATTTTATAAAGGGATAATGATTTATAATAAAAAGAAATTAAACAAATATCAAAAAGTAAATAAGAAATTTAAGATTAATTAGATAATTATATCAAGCAAATAAATAATGTAAATATGAAATATGATCAGATAAATAAATAAATTCATATTTATTAATAATAAAATACAGATTATCAATAATCAATCCAAGAAAAATAAGAAAAAATAAACAAATTAAATTAATAATTATAAGATGTATAAAACTAATTAATATAAATTTCAAGAGAAGATTAAGAAAATAAACAAAAAAGTGGAAATATTGAAAATAGCTTAGATAGTTTGAAGAACCAATTAAAGAAGAAGGAAATATAGTAATTGGAAAAATAATAAATAATCCAGAATTTATAAGGTTAATTAGAAAATGATAAACAGAAGATAGTGGATATTGAATGTGAATTACAAATTAAAAATAGAATGTTAATTGAGGCTGATAAATCAATTAATGAGAATAAATAATAAATATAATAATTAAATAATGATGTCAAAATGCAGAATTAGTAAATTGATGATTTAATGAAGATTTAAAATGATTTACAATAATAGTTATTATAAAGTGTGAGTATTTCTCTAGATAAGGAAACTAATTCTAATATAATTTGCAAATAGCTTGAGGAATAATTAAACACTTAAATCACCATTAATTAGAAGAATTAACAATAAATAAATCTATACAAAGTGAAGAAATAATCATTTAAGAAGTTATTATTGGAAAAGCAATAAGATATTCAAACCCTTAACAATTCAATCCAATTAATAGAGAAAGAACTCTAAGAGAAATTGAAGATTATCAGTATTAAGAACAATTAAGTATAAATGAAAAACTACTTAATTTAAGAAAAAGATCAGTTATTAGAAGATAAAGAAACAAAAATAAGTATTAATGAATAGTTAATAATTGATAAAGATAAATTACTATCTATGAAAGAAAAGCAAATTAAAGAGAAAGAACAATTGTTAATGGAGAGAAACATGATAAATTTGGAAAAGGATGAAAATATTTTGAATTTATAAAAACAAATTGAAGAGCAAGGTAATTGTTATATGTAGTTAGAAAGAGATTATAAATAGATTAAAGAAGAATTAATAATTAAGTAGAAGGAGTCAGAATTGTTGATGGAATAGAAAGATATTCAGATACAATAATTGTAATTGCAAAATAATGATCAGTAGAAAGAAATATAAACTAATATTAAGAAAATACATGATTTGGATAGTCAAATACTTGAATAGTCTATCTAAAATAAACAAGTCATTAATGAATTTGAGTTAAAGAAAGATCAACTTAATTAATAAATTAGCAAGTTATTGATAAATTATCAAAAGTAAGAATTTGATAATAAGCAAAAATAAGCTTTGCTAATTAAACAAAACGATTAATTGATATAGGAATTAATTTAAAAAGAATAAGAATATTAAACATAAATCTAATCATTCTAAGATAAATTATTGGAATCATAAAAGACTAAAGATTTATTATTATTAGAGTTTAGAGAAAAACAAAGTAGATTTTTAAACCATAATGATAAATTATTGTAATAGTCTTAAATGAAGGAATTTGAAAATCAAGAAAGTCAAATCTAATATCAATAAAAATTACAAGAATTACAAAAGATAAAGGACAATTAAATTCAAGATTATAAATAAAGATTAATGCATTTGACAAACTAAAATGAACATTATATTTTACAATTGCAATAGAAACAAAAAGATATTATGGATTAAGATGATTAATTTAAATAACAGTTTCAACAAATGCAATAAATGTATGATAGTTAATTAATCGAATTAAATGGTTAAATAAAACAATATTAGGAATTATTGGAGTCAGTTAAAGTTATTAATAAGAAATTAACAGCTGATGTAAAGGAAAGCCAATAACAAATAGCAGAGTAATCTTAATAATAATCTAACAATATTAATTAATAGTAAAAGAAAGATTAATAGTATTAAAGTTAGATTGATGTGTTAAAGTTGTAGATTGAATATGAAGTCAACTAAAAGTAAATAATCTTAGAGTAAGAAAATATGATGAAGGATTAACTCAATTAAAAGATTAAATCATAAGAGAAATAATATTAGAATGAATTGGATAATTTAGAGCAATAATATAGCTTAAAATTCATTAACATTGTCTAATAGAATCAAGATCATATAACTAAAATATAGTAAGACTTTGAAAAGTAAATTGACTAGGAAAAATAGCTGTAATTAATTGTTTAAAAAGATCTTATCAAAATGCATTAGGATTAACTTAAATTATAATCAAATTCATTTGATGTAAAACTTAATGAACTTGAAAAAGAACACGAATAATAATAGATTAAATACATTACAGAGTAATAACAATAAGTCTAAAATATGAAAGATAATTATGATTAGTAAATTATGAATCTCAAAAATACAATTGATGAATTGTAATTATAAGAATAATAAAAATTATAGCAATAATTAGAATAATTATAATTGGGATAATAAACTCAATAGGAAATAGAAAATAATCATTAAAAAGAAATAATTAGTTTACAATAATAAATTAAAAAAATGTAATAAGATTCTGATAAGTTGTAAGTCAATCTCAAACAGGAATTAGAAATTATTCATTAATCTTAACAAAATGAATTATAATCTAAAATAAAGTTATTAACTTTAGAACTTTAAATTGCTAATAAGAAAGTCAAAGATTTTTAAGTATTTTAAGAAGAATTCAATACTTAATTAGAAATCCATTAGGAAAATATAACAAAAAGTTAAATAATTCAAATAAAGTGTAAATAATACGAATAAATGATAGATTAATATAAATTATAAGTGCAAGAATTAGAATAACAAAATAACAGATTATAAGATAATATTTAATAAGTTAATTATAAATATTAGAGTTAATATGATGAAATATAAAATAACAGTCTACAATTTATATAAAATGCTAAAAATAAGTAAGATTTAGAAAATAAATTGTATTAATAAGAATTAGTGTATAAAAATACTATAAATCAATAAAAAAATGAGCATGAACTTAAAATATAATAAATTTAAAAAGATTATGAAGAAAAAATAAAGAATCTTGAAAAACAACAGAAATACGAAGTAGAAAACTTAAGATAAAGAATAAAAAATATAGAAATAGATATGAAATAATAATTTCAAAATAAATAAGTGGAAATGGATTAAAAATAACAAAGCTATGATATGCAAATAAATAATATTTAAGAATAAAACCGATAATATATAAATTAAGTATTGAAACCTTAAATATTATAATTAGAAGAAGAATTAAATAATAATAAATTTAAATATTTACAATTACAAAATCAATCTTCATAGGAAGTGAAAAATATCTAAATGCAATTGGAAAATCAAATTCAACACAATAACATCCTTTAAAAATAACTAGATAACTAACAATTATTATCTGAAGATAATGAAAAATAGTATTAAATAGTTCGAGAATATAACTTATAATTGATTTAATTGAAAGAATAAATTGGACAATAAGACTAGAAGATTCTGCAATAAATAGATTTGATAAATGCAAAAGACAATTAGATTTAATAATTAAGTCTGAATCAATAATAATAATTGGAAGTTTTAGCAAATAGTAAGAGAGAATACTCTCATTTGGAGGCAGATTTTATTGATTTAAAAGAGAAAATGGAATTCCAAGCTGCAGAGAGATAAAAGGAATTACAGGAGATTTTAAGTGTTAATAATAAGTATGACTATCTCTCTAATAATAATAATAATCAGTAGAATTATCTTTCATTCCATTCTAATTCTCATATTCAAAATAATCTATGTAATATTATATTCTTTTTATTCTTTAGCAAAGTAAATCGAGGATAAACTTAAGATTAAGAGTGATAATAAAAAATATTTCTCTTACATTAAAAAGTACTCTTCACTTAAATCATAAGTTAAGGAATTCAAATGATCAATCTTGATTAATCATTCATTATTAATAATATTATCATTTTAATTTCACTATTCATACTTTATTCTTCATATTATCTTAATTATTATTATACTTTTAATAATTTATAATTTAATTTCTAAATATTAATTTAATAATTATTCAAACTAAAATCTAATTATTTTTTTATTTAATAATTATATATTTAGAGAAATTATTTTAATATATATAAATAAAATTAAATTTAATATAATAAATGAAATTTAAGAATATGAAAATAATTTTTTTTTATCGCAAATTATTTTTATATTATAAAACCTGAAATAAAATAATAATAAGATTTATTTAATTAATAAAGTATAAAAAATTAATTATTTATTATAACTATTATTGTTATAATAATTATTAAATTTCATAATTATTGTAGTATTGTATTATCATTATTATATTATTTTTGTTAATTATCAAAATATAGAGTAACATATTAAGTTATCAAAATATAAAGCAACATATACTCTTTTTATCTGTGTAATCTTCATGATTATATTCTTTGTAACTTTCAACATAGAATATCTGTGCAATATTATTATTAAAAGAAAGGCTTTTTTAAATTGATTTTAGATTTTTATTTTATTTTTTTAAAATAGTTTTTAATTTCTATTTTTTATAAATATTTGTTTAATTTTCGTTTACTTCTTATAAATTATCTATTTATTCTATTTAATCATTAGTTAATTATATATTTTGACTTATTTCACTTACTTATTTTTACATAAAAAAAAAAAGAAAATAAAATATATAAAGTTTATTTTTAGAAATGAAAATTAAACTTATATTAAGTTAAGATCTATTATAATTTTTAAAGTTTTAATAAATATAATATGTTTTTTATGAATAATAAATAATTATATATATGAAAAAATTGAATAAAAAATATATATAAAATTTTTTAAATAAATAATGAAAAAAGAAGTAGAAGTTTATGCAAGATTCAAACCAAAAACGACAAAATATTAGATTTCAACAAGAATAATTTAAAACAAATAAATAGTAATCTAACTGGACAAAAACCAAAGAAAAATGGGAACTTCCGGCCTGAACTAATCTCTCTAATTCAATTTTAACCAAGTTTTCAACTATAATCAGTCCCAGTAGGAAGTATTTGAAATATTAGCTATTCCAGTCATAAACAAGTAATATTATGACGAATAACTATAAATAATAATAAAATAATAAAAAATAAGTTGTTTAGAAGGATTTAACGGTACTATTTTCGCTTATGGATAAACAGGATCAGGAAAAACGCATACAATATCTGGAGGAGAAACATGGTCAACAAGAGGAATAATTCCAAGAGTATTATCTTACTTATTTGATGAATTTGAATTAAGAAAGAATAAGATGAAATTCCAAATGTATATTTCATTTATGGAGATTTACAATGAGAATGCTTATGATTTATTAGATAAGAACCATTTAGAGAGTCAATTGGAGAATTGGCAGAAGATAAATATGTAAGAAGATGATAATGGACATTTGCACTTGAAGAATTTGAGTGTCCATCAGGTCTAAAATGAGTAATAAGGTATTGATTTGTTGATGATGGGCAATTTCATAAGATAAGTTAGTAGTACTCCTATGAATCAGAGCAGTAGTAGAAGTCATTGTATATTCACTATTTCTATTGAAGGCTCTAGTCTTCTAAATGAGTTTGGATTCATTACTAAGTTGCATCTTGTAGATCTCGCAGGAAGTGAAAGGATTGGTATTAACATTTATAACTTATATCAATATTATCATTATTTATATTATCATTATTATATATCATATATATATAATATATATATAATATATATATAATATATATATTATATATATATAATATATATAATATATATAATATATAATATATATAATATATATAATA
>Ga0315908_10000257_pt1 | contig 41936 bp, 37 predicted proteins | sample LakEriMetagenome_12_FD_203520 | JGI IMG/M metagenome (GOLD analysis project Ga0315908, IMG submission 203520) | Freshwater fungal communities from buoy surface, Lake Erie, Ohio, United States - Buoy 4 MA124 | ecosystem: Environmental > Aquatic > Freshwater > Lake > Lake biofilm | place: USA...
CAGCGCCTTAGCAATAGGCTCTTATGCCTCACTTCGAAGAAAATATTTACTACTTTTGATATAAATCTCGCTTCGGGTTTTGGGTGTTCGGCTTCGGTATCGCCCATCGCCAAAGGCGCGGAACGTTATAAGAAATGCTGATGCAAACCGATTTGAACTATAAAATATGTAAATTTGAGAAAAAATAAGTGAGGAAAATAAATGAACGACAAATACAAAATAGCAAGTCTTTTTTCCGGTTGCGGCGGTCTCGATCTTGGTTTCATTAAAGCCGGTTTTGAAGTCTTATGGGCTAATGATTTTTTTAAAGAGGCTGTTGAAACTTACAAATTAAACATAGGCGATCATATTGTTTATGGTGACATAACAAAAATTAATAGTTCCGAGATTCCGAACGATTTCGATATTCTTTTGGGCGGATTCCCGTGCCAAGGCTTTTCTGTTGCGAATGTAAAACGTAGCATGGAAGATGAGCGTAATTTCTTGTACAAAGAACTACTGCGCCTGATAAAAGATAAGCAACCTAAATTTTTTGTTGGTGAGAATGTAAAAGGACTTCTCTCGATGCAACAAGGTAAGGTTATTAAAATGATTATTGAAGACTTCAAATCATTAGGTTACAATGTCGAGTACAGATTATTAAAAGCGTCAGATTATGGAGTTCCTCAAAACAGAGAAAGAGTCGTAATTATAGGCAATCGACTAGGATTAAAAAACCCTTTTCCAGAAAAGACTCATGGCTTGGTGAATGACCTTTTTAATAATTCATTAAAACCTTATGTTTCAGTAAAAGATGTTGTTGGCCATTTGGCAAATATTAGAACAAGAGATAAATCATTTGAACTGGAAAATAAAATCATTTATAATCATATTGCTAGAACAAATGTTGCCGATAAATTTTGGGGAAGGAAGCACAAAGTAAATCAACATGATATTTGTGATTATCTAAAATATTGGAGAGATAAAAGCGGTTGGTCTACTAAAAAAGTAGATGAGCACTTTGGATATGCCCATACAGCAGGTCATTGGTTCAGAAAAGATAACAATTCAGGTAGTATTCCTAATCCTAAGGATTGGTGGGAATTGAAAAAGATACTAGGATTTGATGATAAATATGATAAAGCGGTAACCGAGTTAGAATTAAAAGAAATAAAATTTGAGCAATCCTTAAGAATAAACAATTGGGAATTACCAAGTGACACTATTACCGCCACAGGGCCTGAAATTCATCCAAATAGAGAGCGAAGAATGTCGGTAAGAGAATGTGCTATTATTCAAACTTTTCCTGATGATTTTATTTTCACGGGCAGTCTAGGAAATATGTATAAACAAATCGGAAATGCAGTACCCGTTTTACTAGCTCAAAAAATTGCAGAAGTAATTAAAATTGAATTGGATGAATATGAAAAATCTATCGAAAAAACAAGTGGAACAACTCAAGCAGATCGAAAAACAAGAGCAAAAGTATTTGAATAAATATTTTTACTTTTTAAAGTTTGCTGAAGATGAGTTGCTTCACGGTTTCAAAACAAAATATAGAATAAAAAATGATTGGTATTCTAAATGGAATCCAAATGAAGAAGGCAAAGGAATTTCAGATTTTGCAACAGGTGCAGAAAGAATCGTTTATTCTTTGCTAAACGGTAAGGGCATTGGACAACCAAATTCAGCCCCTATTGGTGCAGATTTATTTTTTGAAGTTGACGATGCTTTTATTCATATTGACCTTAAAACTGTTCAAACCAGAAATATTGGAGACTATACTAGTGACATATTCGTTGGTAATAACCAAAATAGTTACAATGGAACTCTAGATGTAAGTGGTATAGAAAAAACATATGATGAGGCATGTTTGCCAACTTTCTACACACTACCAGACAAAACTAAAAAGATATGCTTGACATATTTTATTACGATTTTATACGAGGAAATAAATTTGGATATTCTCACAATTTCAATTATTTCAATGCCTAATGGTGCATTATTTCCATTATATGGAAAAAGGGTTCTAAAAGCAGGTAAAGTCCTCTATCCGGATGGCAATCCAAAAAGGGATACTCATGCAAAATCTGTCAGATTCAAATGGAAAGAAGTGTCTGAATTTGAACTTCTCGAGAGTAACAAAAAAAGAATCAAGATTGCTTACTTTAACAATAGCATGAACGATGAATTTAAGGAGAAGCTTACATACTTTGACGAGCTTAATAAGGCTCAGAATACATAAGCACTTCTTATAACAGCGTGTAAGCAATATTGCCTTGCCGCAGGCGCAACACAAGGCAACATCGCCTACACGCAAACCGTTAGGTGAAAGTAAACAGAGTGAACCAGAATGTTTAACAATTATATAAAAGAAACTATTTCACTAAATAAAATTGATTTAGGCAATATAAATGGCGTAAAACTTTATTATAGTAAAACCAAATGTTTAATAAGTTCTTTAGTTTGTTTATTATTAATGATAGGTTGTTTTTCACAGATTATAGCAAATATCAAAGACAATCCAACTGTTATGATTTTCATTGCTCTCCTTTTGTTTTTCACCTATGAATTGCAAGAAACATTTTCCAAAGTACTTTACAAAAATCCAGTTTTAATATTGTCAAATGATAAACTTTACTACATAAAGACTCAAAAATGGTATGATTTGAAACAACACAAATTTGAAGATAAATATCTAGGTCGTTTTAATCCTTCTCTTACATTCTGTATGGAAGATGAAAATCAAAAAAATATCTTTAAAATAAATAATTGGATTTTGGACAATTACGAAGAATTTAAATTGAAATTGAGATATAATAGAAAAAAGGCTTTAAAAATGAACGTTTAACAACCTTCACCTAACAGCGCCTTAGCAATAGGCTCTTATGCCTCACTTCGAAGAAAATATTTACTACTTTTGATATAAATCTCGCTTCGGGTTTTGGGTGTTCGGCTTCGGTATCGCCCATCGCCAAAGGCGCGGAACGTTGGGCGCAAGTTTGTGGTTCTCGCTTCGGGTCTGGGGGAAATCGGGAAATTTTAAAATATCGCTTCGGTTTTAGTTCTCGGAGGACAACGACCGGAAACAAATTATACTAAAACTTAAAGTTCTAAAATGGGCTTTAGGACAAAAAAACAAGTCGGGCGACACCGACAAAATATATTTAAAATGAAAAAAATATTTCTATTACTTCTTTTAGGCATTTCAATTTATTCGTTTGGTCAAAAAACAGAAAATATAACTGGAGACCTTTATTTTGGCTTTTGGCGATATGGTAGTTTTTACAAACAACCAAAAAAAATAATTAAATGGGTAGAGAGTATATCAACGACAACGCAAAAAGATACTTTGGATGAAACACAACAAAATATTATAAGAATTTATGAAGATTTAAAAAGAGAAAATTTATTGTATGCTCCTTATATTCAAATGATTTTATCAAACGATTCTGTTGTTAGAATTTATTTTAAAAATGCAGAATATAGGAAAATACGAAAAAATAAAATTGACGACCTTCAAGAAAAAAATGAAAAAGTAACGTTCAATTTTGAAGTTAGACAAATCGGAAAAGATTTATACTATTGTGAAAAAATGGTTTCTATGAACAGAATTAAAGGACAAACTTTTCCAAGACAAACAAAATTTAAAATGGAAGATTACAAATAAGATTCTTGAAAAATTAATAAATTACAAATTGACAAAAGGTTCAAATCGAGAGACGAGCACAACCGAATGACCTAGGTAGGTTACACCCAAAACAAACCAACGCCCAACAACTGTTTTGCGACAACGGGCTGAAACGTACTCTGTTTGTTAGCCCGCTGACGCAAAGCAGCAAAACGTTAGCCATAATTAAACCAAACACAGCAACCAATAATAAAGAATCAAAATGAATTTTATACAATTGTACAAACGAATATTTCTAATAATAAATATAATTATTTGTTCAGTATTAACTTCTTGTAATGGACAAACTAAAAATGATTTTTCATTAGAGAGTTTTGAATTTGAAAAAATGGATACAAATTCAATTAATGATAATTTAATAAGTCAACAAAAAAAATACAACTCATTGTCATTGGAAGATATTAAAATCGGAGAAAGAATTTTACTCAATTCAATACCCAAAGAAATAACTAAAAGAAAACAAATTACGAATATTATAACTGAAGGATTTAAACAAGAAAAATATGATAGCCTTTCAAATAGAATTTATGAGAAATATACTTCTTGGTCCAGGGCTAGTACTTATAAATATCATTTTGACTACAAAGGCAGACCTGATTTCATTTTGTATAATACAGATACAATTAAATATAAATATGACAATTTAAATAGATTAATTAACTGTGGTAATTTGACAATTAAATATTTTCCTAATGGTTTTAAAAAATCTGTAGAAGACCCTATTGAAATAGAAACATATGAATATGATCAAAATGGAAACATTTGCCATATAAACTTTATTGTTAAACCCAACAATGTAACGTGTGGAAATAGAACTAGTGAATGGTTTGGTGAATATGATGAAGCCCACAAACTAATTAGAGAGATAAAAATTAGTTTTCCATTTACAATTATTCAAAAATTTATTTACTCAGAAAAAGGAGATTTAATTCAATCAATATCTTATGAAGAATTCAGTAAAGATAAAATTATACGTGATTATTTTTATAAAAATCACACTCTTACAGTAAAAAAAAGAGGAAATAAATAAAACTATGGCTAACAGCGCCTTAGCAATAGGCTCTTATGCCTCACTTCGAAGAAAATATTTACTACTTTTGAAATAAATCTCGCTTCGGGTTTTGGGTGTTTGGCTTCAGTATCTCCCATCGCCAAAGGCGCGGAACGTTATGATTCATTATATAAAATATCCAGCATCAAATAAAAACAATCATATAATTTTTTGAAACATTAAAGAAATTGATTAATTTTGTATCCAAATAGATACATTAAATATGTTCTTTATTGAAAAAACCAAAGAGTTTGATAAATGGCTAAAAAAGTTAAATGACTTACAAGCAAAAGCTAAAATTTTGTTTCGAATACAAAAATTAGAAAAAGATGAACATTTTGGAGATTGTAAACCTGTAGGAGATGGAATCAGTGAATTGCGAATAAATTTTGCAAAAGGTTATCGTGTTTACTTTAAAGAAAAAGATGGGAAAATCATAATTTTATTGGTCGGAGGGGACAAATCTACACAAGATAAGGACATCAAAAAAGCAAAGGAAATTTGGAAAAAACTTAATAAATAAGAAAATGGGAACTTCAAAATTTGAAATAGCAGATTATTTAGATAGCAAAGAAATGATTGCTGAATATTTAAATACTGTATTAATTGAAGGCAATAATGATGACATAATAAACGCTATAGGTCATATTGCAAAAGCTATTGGAATGACAAAAATCGCTGAAGAAACAGGAATGAGTAGACCAAGTTTATACAAAGCATTATCAGAAGGTGCAAAACCTCAATTTGCAACGATAATGAAAGTATTAAAAGCAATAGGTGGTCAAATGCAAATAAACCCATTATCGGTATAAAAATAACGCATCATAACAACTAACCTTTCGTCGTGTCTGTATTTCGGCAGGCTCAATAACCAAACAAGCGATGAAAGGGCTGTTGAACGAAACCTATTCTATGGACTTTTCGAAAATTGATTTTTGATTATTTGAGCCAAGTTTGAACGACTTGGCTTTTATTTTGCCTGTTACCTTTTAAAAACAAGCCTTTTTGTGATAAATAGCTACAAAAGGTCCCCTACCCATAAAACTACTGTTTACAGGAAAACGCATTATTGGTCTTTACAATAGTCTTATAAAAAATCACTAATTAAAAAGTGTCTTATATATTTTTAATTTGATGCTCTATTTTAAGAATTTTATACGAAGAATAAAATCAAATCTTTTATATCCCAAAATTCAACAACTATATTTTAAAGTCGCTTAAAATGGATTTTTTTGTAAATATTAGTTCGGATTTAGGCTCTCGAAAAGGTTTTTAGACGAACTGCCGATATATGAGATTTTAAAAAGATTACGTTCGATAACAAAATTAACTTGACAATAAAATGTTTAAATCAAAACAAAGTTGCACTTTAGTGAAACTTGTCGTAAATTTGGAAAGTGGAAAATAAAATTAAAGTAAGAACAGTAATAACCTATAAAAGCTACTTCGAAGACTTCTTTGTAAAACAAAAAAGCAAAGTTCAAGATAAAATAATCTGGACTTTTGATTTAATAGAAGAGTTACCAAGAGTCCCTGAAACGTATTTAAAGCATATTGAAAACACGGATGGACTTTACGAGATAAGAGTGAAACTAGGAAGTGACATTTATAGAATATTTTGTTTTTTTGATGAAGGGAAACTTGTTGTTTTAGCAAATGGTTTCCAAAAGAAGACTCAAAAAACACAGAAACAAGAAATCGAAAAAGCACTAAAAATTAAAGAAGAATATGAAAGCGAAAAATAACATAACGACACTAGACCAGTTCAAGGACAAACACTACGGAAAAGTTGGAACAAAAAAACGTGACACTTTAGAAGAAGGTTATGAAAATTTTAAAATTGGTGCATTAATACATGAGGCAAGACTTGAAAAAGGGATGACACAAGAGCAACTTGCAGAAAAGATTGGTACGACAAAATCATATATTTCCAAAATTGAAAACAACATCAAAGAAGTAAGGCTTTCGACTTTGAAAAAAATTATCGAATTAGGACTTGGTGGAAACCTTGAATTATCCATAAAACTATAACCTAAGAAAAAACCTCATATAACAACTAACCTTTCGTCGTGTCTGTATTTCGGCAGGCTCAATAACCAAAAAAGCGATGAAAGGGCTGTTGAACGAAACCTATTCTATGGACTTTTCGAAAATTGATTTTTGATTATTAGAGCCAAGTTTGAACAACTTGGCTTTTATTTTGCTTGTAACCTTTAAAAAACAAGTCTTTTTGTGATAAATAGCTACAAATGGTCCCCTACCCATAAAACTACTGTTTACAGGAAAACGCATTATTGGTCTTTACAATAGTCTTATAAAAAATCACTAATTAAAAAGTGTCTTATATATTTTTAATTTGATACTCTATTTTAAGAATTTTATACGAAGAATAAAATCAAATCTTTTATACCCCAAAATTCAACATCTATATTTTAAAGTCGCTTAAAATGGATTTTTTTGTAAATATTAGTTCGGATTTAGGCTCTCGAAAAGGTTTTTAGACGAACTGCCGTTAGTAACAAACTTTGTAGAACGTACAAAATTTAATCAAGTGTGAAATGAAGAAAATCTTCAACTAAGCCAAGTATTTAGAATGAAAATGCATAATTAGATTAAATAATAATTTTTATTAACCTTAACATAGTTCTTAATATAAGGTAGTATTTTTGAAATCAAAACAAATAACAGCAACCATGTATCACAAGTATACAATTTCAGTAATATTATCAGTTTATAATACTCCATTTACATTAGTGAAAAGAGCTATAGATTCTGTACTCAATCAAGAGTTTAGTGACTTTGAATTAATTATTATTGATGATGGAAGTAATAATAACACACAGAATGAAATCCTTAATTATGCCATTCAACATGAGGATAAAATTACTTATATAAGGCACAAAAATTGTAGTCAATCAGAATCTATAAACAAAGGAGTTTTAGTAAGTAATGGAAAGTTTATAACGATAATTGATGCTGATGATGAATACAAGCCTAATCATTTACTTACCTGTCTATCCGAAATAAAAAACCTAGATCTAATAGCCTCTACTACTGAAACAATAGTGCACAAAGAATCAGATTACTATGTTCCAGATAGGTTTAATAATAGTGCTTTAGTACATGTAGATGATTGTATATTATTTGCAACATTATTTGGCAAAAAAGAAGTTTTTAAAAGTCTTAATTTTCACAATATGTATGGAGCCGATGCTCACTTTTATGAGAGAGCAGAACAGAAATTTATGGTTAAAAAACTAGATTTGCGAACCTACATATACTACAGAAATAATCCCGATAGTCTCACAGCTAGAGTTAAATCAGAGAACCTAAACCAATGAAAGACTATATAGTAGCCTCTTATATTTCAGGAGTTTACGATGTGAACAGAAATACAATTTTGGCTGATGATGATTATTCAATAATTCAAGATTGGGTAAATTCCATTTCAAAATTAAAGTTACGAGGAATAGTTTTTCATAATAATTGTTCAGTAGCCACGTGCGAACGGTATCAGAACGAATACATTACTTTTATAAAAATTGACCACGATGTTCAATTTAATCCCAATGTTTATAGATACTACATTTACAATGAATTCCTCAAACTAAATTCAGAATTTATTAATAACATATTTTTCACAGATATCTCTGATGTTATTGTTTTAAAAAACCCGTTTCTTGAACAATTATACATAGACAATCCAACTAGTATTTTTTGTGGAGACGAACCAAAAATACTCAATAATGAATGGATGCAACAACATTCTGAAAATTTACGCAATAACATTCATGATTATGAAATGTACGAATCTAATTTTGCAAACAGTATTTTACTAAATTGTGGAATAATGGGTGGGAATATTACCGTTATGAAACACTTTATCAATAAATTATGGACTATTCATCAAAAATATAATTCAGACAATAAAACTGCATTTACAGGTGATATGGGAGCTTTTAATTATTTAATCAGAACGCAATATAACAATAACGTAATACATGGAAATCCTGTAAATACTGAGTTTAAAAAATATTTAGAAAATACAGACTGCTGGTTCAAACACAAATAATATAAATAGAGAACTGGAGCAAAAGTGTAGCGTGTGGTATTATTCAGTGGGGAAAAATCATAACTTTTAGTCAAAATAATTCTCCTTAAACGAATTAAAAATTCTTTCAACACCTAAAAGCGTCAACTTATAGCTATTTAAGTTATTTTTTATGCCTTTTTGTCACTTAACACCCACCATTTAAGACAAATTTTCCGAAACACGATAAAAATAAGTAATGGTACGTAAATTGTCTAAAACTTAACAACCTTAAAACTCGTTGAATTATGAATTTCGAAAAGTTTACCATCAAGTCACAAGAAGCCATCCAAGAAGCTCAAACGTTGGCTACAACACTTCAGCATGGCACATTAGATACTGGACATTTACTGAAAGGTATTTTAGAGGCAGATCAAGAAGTTACTACCTATATATTTCAAAAAGCAGGAATAAATAAAAACACGTTAATTGCTGTATTGGATAGAATTGTAAATGGATATCCAAAAGTGACAGGTGCTCAATTACACCTTTCCAACACAGCACAACAATCATTAGTTAAAGCAGAACAAACGGCTAAAAAATATGGAGATGAGTTCGTTTCCGTAGAATTAATTTTCCTTGCATTAATTGAAAACAATGATGCTATAGGACAATTATTAAAAGACAACGGGTTAACCGTAAAAAAAATAAGTGAAATTATTATGGAACTTAGAAAAGGAGAAAAGGTAACTTCCAACAATGCAGAAGGAAACTACCAATCATTAGAAAAATATGCTAAGAACTTAAATCAATTAGCAGAATCAGGAAAATTGGATCCAGTGATTGGTCGCGACGATGAAATCCGAAGAGTACTTCAAATTTTAACTCGTAGAACCAAAAACAATCCAATATTAATTGGTGAACCAGGGGTAGGAAAAACAGCCATCGCTGAGGGACTAGCACACCGTATTATTCAAGGAGATGTTCCTGAAAATTTAAAGTCTAAAACGGTTTACTCTTTAGACATGGGGGCCTTAGTAGCTGGGGCAAAATACAAAGGAGAGTTTGAAGAGCGTCTTAAAGCTGTTGTAAAAGAAGTTATTCAGGCAGAAGGTGAAATCATACTATTTATAGATGAAATTCATACGTTAGTCGGTGCAGGAGGTGGCGATGGAGCGATGGATGCTGCTAACATTTTAAAACCAGCCTTAGCAAGAGGAGAATTGAGAGCCGTTGGTGCTACAACTTTGAACGAGTACCAAAAGTACTTTGAAAAAGACAAAGCATTAGTAAGACGTTTTCAAACCGTTTTGGTTGATGAACCATCTACAGAAGACGCTATCTCCATCTTACGTGGTATTAAAGACAAGTATGAAAATCACCACAAAGTAATCATCAAAGATGCTGCGATCATTGCTGCAGTTGAATTATCACAACGATATATCACTGATAGACATTTACCAGATAAAGCGATTGACTTAATTGATGAGGCTGCTTCTAAAATTCGAATGGAAATCAACTCTAAACCAGAGGAATTAGATGAATTAGAACGTAAAATCATGCAATTAGAGATTGAGAAAGCAGCAATCTTACGTGAAAATGACGTTAAAAAACTAAACATTTTAACAAAAGAATTAGCAAACTTAAACCAACAAAAAGATACTTTTTTAGCAAAATGGAAAGCAGAACGTGATGTGATTGATGCTATTCAAAAATCAAAAGAAGATATCGAAAACTTAAAAATTGAAGCTGATAACGCAGAACGCTCAGGTGATTATGGCAAAGTAGCTGAAATTCGATATGGTAAAATTAAAGAAACGGAGAATTTACTTGAATCAAACAAAGCTAAATTAGCTGAAATCCAAGCCAATTCTAAAATGATTAAGGAAGAAGTTTCCGTAGAAGAAATTGCTGAAGTTGTTTCAAAATGGACAGGAATTCCAGTTTCTAAAATGGTAGAATCAGAACGTTCTAAATTATTACGATTAGAGGATGAATTAAACAAACGTGTTGTTGGTCAAAACGAAGCAATTGAAGCACTTTCAGACGCAGTAAGACGTTCAAGAGCAGGTCTTCAAGATGCAAAAAGACCAATTGGTTCATTTATATTTCTTGGTACAACAGGTGTTGGTAAAACAGAATTAGCAAAAGCCTTAGCTGAATACTTATTCAATGATGAAAACGCTATGACTCGTATCGATATGAGTGAATATCAAGAAAAGCATTCAGTGAGCAGATTAGTAGGAGCGCCTCCAGGATATGTAGGATACGATGAAGGTGGACAATTAACTGAAGCGGTAAGAAGAAAACCATATTCAATCATCTTATTAGACGAAATAGAAAAAGCACACCCTGATGTATTTAACATTCTACTTCAAGTACTTGATGACGGTCGTCTAACAGATAACAAAGGACGTGTGGTAAACTTCAAAAACACTATTATCATCATGACTTCGAATTTAGGTTCGCACTTAATCCAAGAAACCTTTGAGGGTAAAAAAGAAGTTGAATTAGAAGCTGCAGGAGAAAAAGCAAAATTATTGGTAATGGAATTGTTAAAACAAACTATCAGACCAGAATTTTTGAACAGAATTGACGAAACAATCATGTTTACACCATTAACCAAAAATAATGTAAGACAAATTGTTCAAATTCAGTTTAATAAACTCAAGGAAATGCTTTTAGAAAAAGACATCAAATTAGTTATTACTGATGAAGCCTTTAACCACATTGCAGAAGTTGGTTACGACCCACAATTTGGTGCAAGACCTGTAAAACGAGTAATTCAAAGACAAGTGTTAAATGAACTTTCGAAAGCAATTTTAGGAGGGACAATTGATACAAACGAACCAGTAGTAATGGATGTATTTGATCACAAGATTGTATTCAGAAGACCTATACACGAAAAAGAAGAAATATAACAAACATCAACCTACAAAAAAGCTGCCCTAGTGAGAGGCAGCTTTTTTTTGTAGATTGTAAATTATCTAAACTATTTTTTTTGAATAATCTCTATATCTGTAAAAACTTACAACAGAGAAGAGAATTAAGACACCACATGTTGTAAATATCCAATTTGGAATCTCCGCCAATCCTTCCCCTTGTGCATAAGAATGTAAACCAACCAAATAAAAATTCACACCGAAGAAGGTAAAAATAATAGATGAAAAACCCCAAAAACTAACTAAGTTAAAAGTAAACTTTCCGCTTAAACCTGGAATAAATCGTAAATGCAAAATAACAGCATAAACTAACACTGATACTAAAGCCCAAGTTTCTTTCGGATCCCATCCCCAATACCTACCCCACGATTCATTTGCCCAAACTCCTCCTAAGAAAGTTCCAATAGTTAACATATACAAACCTATTGTAATCGTCATTTCAGAAACAGAAGTAATCTCATTAATTTGAATTGTAAAACGTTTTCCATTCGTAGAATTCCTAAATATATACATCAACAAATTAACAAATCCTAAAATCGCTCCTAGACCTAAAAAACCATAACTACCAGTAATTATCGCTACGTGAATCATTAGCCAATAAGACTTTAGCACCGGCTGTAATGGAGTAATCTCAGGATCCATTAAATTTAACTCAGTAACAAAAAGTATGAAAAATGCTAATATTGCTGTAGCAGGCAACACAGCTCCATTTTTTCTAGAAAATACAAATCCAGCTATCATGGCAATCCACGCTATAAATATCACTGCCTCATAACCATTACTCCAAGGTGCGTGTCCGGTAATATACCACCTCATAGCTATTCCAGAACCATGATATACAAAAACTATCCCCATCAAAATGATAAATGGTAAAAGAATTCTTTTAAATCTCTTTTCAGTGCTTTCAGTTGGTTGTACAAAAATTCGTACAAAATATAGAATCAACATCAACAAGCCTAAAACGAAATAGGTGTACATTGAATTTTTAAAAATATTCATCTTATTGTATCGAACCTCCATATTTACATGAGATTCAGATGGTGCTACTTTACCAGCTGCTTCACGTTGGTATTTCTTAAACCCTTTCAATATATCCGAGGCTTGACCATATGCTTTTGTTTTTGATGCAGAATCAACAGCACTTAAATATTTTAATGCATACATAGATGAGACAGAATCTTTTTTCATTAATTCCATATTCAAAGGAACATACCAAGTATTATTTGGGTCACTTTTCAAAGGAATGATTTTCATAAATTCCCATCTAAAAATAGAACCTGTTACTTCAAATCGCTCAACTAATTTTATGATTTTTTTATCAAATTCATTTTTTCTTGAATCTAATTTTTGATGAGCCATGTTGTATAAATTCATCCATTTAAACTGGCCATCAGAATCCATCAAATCTTGAAAACTTGCATATTTACCCAGTTTGAGTTGTTCTCTTACTGCTTGAGGAATTGAAATAATTTTTTGATTAACCCAATAAGGTGGATACATATGCATACTCATTACTGTCTGAATAGCATTGTGATTGTCATACTTGTTTTTCCCATATATTTTTCTAAGTAGTTGATCACAATTGGTATGCATAGGAATAATTCTTCCTTGAAGATCCTGAACTAATAAAGTAGATACTTCGTCACTGTGTTCTTCTGACATGAATTGAACAACGGGTTCTTCATGTTTATGCCCCTCATGTTGAGCTGATACATTCATAGAATAACCTAAACCCAATATAATTGCGAAAATTTTCAACACATTATTTCTCTTGTGCGAAGCATTAATTTTTGAAGCTAGTTCTTTGAACCTTCCTATTGGAGCAAACAGAGACATGATCATTCCGATTGACATCAATAAATAACCTACATAAGTAATATTTGTTCCTAAAGCATCGTGATTAACGCTCAAACGAGTCCCTTTCTCATCAGGATCGTATGCAGACTGAAAAAACCTAAAACCATTATAATCCATTACATGATTCATAAAAATCGTTTGATTTCGAGTATATTTTTTAGCATTATCAAGTATTGTAACATCACTTTCAAAGGAAGAAGCTGTATTAGATCCAGGATATCTTTCTAAACGAAAATCTTTACATGCAATGTAAAATGGAATTTCTTTTTTAGTCGATCCATATTCCATTTCATAAGTTAAACCCTCAAAATTAAACACGGCCTTTTCAGGCATCTGTTGAAAACCACCAACTAAATCTACCAACTTAGACTTTTTTCCATCTGTGATTTTTAGAGTCAAAATATCCATCCCTCTATCTTTTCTACCAGACGACATTTTAGTCATTTTAGCGTGTTGAATTTCATTTTTATAGACAAATTGTTGACCTGCTACAACATATAAAGTTCTAGGTAAAAATGGAACTAAAGAATCTGTAGGCACATCTTGAAATAAAGAATCAGGAGGATTTTGACCTGATTGTCTATATTTCATCATCATTGTCATAGGAAGATATTTCAAAGGTAATTTTGTTTGAATCATTAAATTGCCATTTACTCTTTGGACTTCCATACCTGGCATGGCATCTTTTTTAGCAAATGAAAGGGCATTTTCACCAACCATCAGAAAACCATTTTCCGATAAATAATTCGATGTCATCCCATCAGTAACAATTTCTAATACAGAACCCTTAATCTTAGAATCAACCAAAAGAGAATCGACCATTTTTTTTCTAAAATTTACATATTCTATAGAAATAGGATTTTTATGTTTTGGAAATTCAATCTCTTCTTTAAAAGAATTATTTGCTTGTTCTGATAAAAAAGTCTTGCGATTTAATACATATTGCATTTTGCCATCGTTAATCCTAAACCATAAATGTGGATCTTGAAGGTATATCACATTACTTTTTTCTCCTTCACGAATTAACATTAAACCTTCATAACTTACGTATCGGGTTACCGCAGCACCAATAATTATCACGATGAATGATAAATGGAATGCCAACATTGCCATTTTTTCACGTTGAAACATCTTGAATCTAAAAATATTAGAAATCAGATTTATCATCAAATAGAGAAGCAAAATTTCAAACCACTTTGCATTATAAATAAAAATCTTTGCTGTTTGAATATCAAAAATTGACTCTACTATGGTTGCAGCACCAATAGCTATTAAAAAGATAATTAAACCAACGGCCATTAATCTCATTGAGAATAAACCATTAACAATTTTATTCAACATAAACTTGAATTTTGAAGTGTAAAAATACTGAGTATAATAGTTACTTGTATCAACGAAACAGAATTATATAATGTCTTTTAATGGAATTTTCTAACGTATTATTTATTTAAAATAGCTTTAGATTGTAACTTTGTTAGAAATATTCTTTTTTTTAAGAACATAATAAATACTAATATTGTTCGTTTTGAGGCTTGTGAAAAAATACGTCATTTTATTTTATTTAATTTTATTGCTTGGAATGACTTTTTCTAGTTGTAAAAAAACAGAATTATTTTCCAAATCCAATGTAACTTTCTCTTTAGACACCTTAGTTTTTGATACTGTTTTTACAACTATTGGTTCTACTACTAAAAACTTCAAAATTTATAACCCAGACTCAAAGACTATCGAACTAGAAGAGATTGAACTAATGGGAGGTAAAAATTCACCATTCAGAATAAATGTTGACGGTACTGCAGGTACTATTTTTTCAAACAATAAAATTGAAGGTAAGGATAGTATGTTTGTTTTTGTAGATGTAAAATTAAATGTAACCGGTAAAAACCTCCCTGTAGTAATTGAAGATTCTATTCGAATAAAAACAAATGGTAAAAACCAATATATGAACCTAATGGTTTGGGGGCAAGATGCTTATTTTCACTACAAAGAAATATTAAAAGAAGATTTATGGAAAAGTGATAAACCTCACATCATAGTTGATTATGCTGCAATAGATTCTGCTAAAAGTTTGACTATCGATCCTGGGACAAAAATTCATCTTCACAAAAACGCAATACTATACGTTTATAAATCAAAAATTGATATTAAAGGTACAAAAGAAAACCCTGTTCAATTTCAAGGAGATCGACTTGAGAGTTTTTACAAAAATGTACCTGGTCAATATTATGGTATTTATTTCCATGAAGCACTGCCCTCTACTATAAACTACACAATAATTAAAAATGGTACTACTGGTGTTCATGTATATAGTTCTAAAAATAATATTTCAAATCCAACAGTTAAAATAACTAATTCAATGATCCAAAACAATAGTAGTTATGGCTTGTTTTTATTTTCAAATCCTTGGGTAGAGATGGAAAACACAATAATTACGAAAAATGGAACCTATGGAGTGTTTGTTTTGCAAGGGGCTATCTTAAAATCAACACATTCTAATATACTGGGTTATGCTTCATCAGAAAACAATGCAGCTGCATTAGCTATTAAAAACAATTACACAAATCCAAAAGACAACATAACATATGTTTCTCCGATAGATATAGAAATTAATAACTCTATTATTTATGGTTTTAAAGATGATGAAATTCTCTTTGACACAATTAGCGGTAAAGCTCAAATTAAATATTCATTCAACAATAATCTAATTAAACTAAAAAACGAACCCAAAACACTTAATTTCATAAATACGATTTGGAATAAAAGCCCGTATTTTAAAGATGTTACCAATAACGACTACCAGCCAGAACAGGGGTCTCCTCTGTTTTTAAATGGAAATGTACAATTATCACTACCTTATGATATCAATGGAAAAACAAGAGGTAATCCACCAACCATTGGTGCATATGAATAATTATTAAACTAGAAACCAACCATTTTTGAAAAATGAAATTTAATTTATCTGAAATCACCGAACTTATTAGAAATAGAAGAACAATTTACCCAGAGCAATATAGCTCAAGAAAAGTTCAAAAGGACCAGATTGAAATGTTATTAAACAACGCTATTTGGGCACCTACTCATGGAAATACACAACCATGGAGATTTACTGTATTTTATTCTGATGAGTCAAGACAAGAACTTTCGGATTTCATGAGTGCATTGTATTTAGAAAAAATCCCTAAAGAGGAACAAAAAGATTCTAAACTCGCAAAACTTCTTACGAGACCAAAACAGTCATCTGTAGTTATTGCCGTTTCTATGAAACGTGATGAAACGGAAAAGATCAGAGAAATTGAAGAAATTGAAGCTGTTGCTTGTGCAATTCACAACCTTGCTCTTTCAGCTACGGCATATGGAATTGGATATTATTGGTCTACTTCAAAATTAATTTACACCCCTGAAATGAACCGTTTTTTAGAATTAGAAGACAAAGATATGTGTTTGGGATTAGTATATTTAGGCTATCCTTCAATTGAATGGCCAAAACAACATAGAAAACCAATTGAATACCTAACAAATTGGAAATAAATGTTTAAATCTCTTTTTTATAGTATAATAATTTTACTAAATAGTATTTATTCTATTGCACAAAATCAAGATAGAAAAACTGCTTTCGGTATACAATTCAAACCCTTGACTGAGGGAGGCTTTATTGGTTCATCACAGTTAAATTTAAAGAATGAAATTTTCCAAAGTGTTTTCAATCAAAAACAAGGAAGGTCTTTTGGAGCAATTTTAAGATTTCCAGTATGGAAAAATTTATATATTGAAACTGGTTTAGCACAAATCAAACGTAACTTCACCGTTAATTACACAACATTAGACAGCAATTTCACAGCCTCAAAAGACTTATCATTCACTAGTCATGACATTCCTGTAAATGCTTTGGTATTTATAAAAGTAGCTGAACAATTTTACATAAATACTGCTTTGGGTATTTCTTTGGTTCACAATCCATCAAATGTTGCTTCTCAAATAAAATATGGAGACCATGTACTCTTTAAAGCAGAAGGAAGAAAAAGAAGTAGTTTTGCTGTAGAATTCAATGTGAATGTAGGCGCAGAGTATAGAAATACAAAATATGGTAACTTTTACATTGGGGCTAATGGAAGAATTCCAATCAAACCTATATTTGATGTTGCTACTTTGTATCAAAATTTACCTAGTAAAGAAATTTTATATGGAAGCCTATCGGGAACATATGTTTCTCTTGATTTTAGATATTTTCTTCCCAAAACAAAAAAACCTAAAGTAACTAGTGAATTAGGTCCCCTTGATGAATAAAAAATGAAAAATAACATACAAGAAATAATAAAACAGCTCGATATGCAACCTCATCCAGAGGGTGGATATTACAAAGAAACCTATCGTTCTATGGATTTATGTTTGAATGGAACTAGAAGTTTAAAAACAGTAATCTATTTTTTATTACGATCTGAGGATGTTTCACACTTCCACAGAATAAAAAGTGATGAAATGTGGTATTATCATGCAGGAAGTCCACTAATTGTTCATTCCATTGACGAACAAGGGAATTACAAAGAACAAAAGGTAGGGATTAATTTTTTAGATGGTGAAATCCCTCAATATCTAGTACCAAAAAATACTATTTTCGGTTCATCAGTATTAGAAAAAAACTCCTATTCTCTTGTTTCATGTTCGGTTTCACCTGGTTTTGAATTTGAAGATTTTGAACTATTTAAACAATCCGAATTATTAAATCAATACCCTTCTCATAGTGAGATTATTACAAAACTAACTTTACCATGAACCAATCTGAGAAGGATAATATATATATGCAACGTTGCCTGTACTTGGCTAGCTTAGCAGGGGTAAATGTTTCTCCCAATCCGATGGTAGGTGCTGTAATTGTATATGAAGATGAAATCATTGGAGAAGGATACCATCAATTTTTTGGAGGGCCACATGCTGAAGTGAATGCTGTTAATGATGTCCATTACGATTTAGCTTCTAAACTAAACGAAGCAACCATATACGTGAGTCTTGAACCTTGTGCTCATACTGGCAAAACACCTCCATGTTTAGATTTGATTCTAAAGCATAAGTTTAAGAGAGTAGTTATAGGTTGCAAAGACCCTAACCCATTAGTTTCAGGAAAAAGCATTGAATTATTGATTGCTGCAGGAATCGAAGTAAATATTGGAATACTTGAAAAAGAATGCCTCAAACTAAATAAACGTTTTTTCACTTATCAACTTAAAAAACGTCCTTACGTCATTTTGAAATGGGCACAAACGAAAGATGGCTACATAGATAAAAACAGAGACGAAGAAACAACTATTGACAGAAAAATCAATTGGATAAGTCATCCAGATACACAAAGCATCGTACATCACTGGAGAAGCAAGGAACAAGCGATACTAGTAGGCTGGAAAACAATTGAACACGATAATCCAAGTTTAACTGTTCGAGAAGTAAAAGGATTAAATCCACTTCGTATCATTATTGATAGTAACCTAAATATGCCTAAAGATTCAAAAGTTTTTACTGACGGAGATAAAACCATTATTATCAACAAAATAAAAACTGAAGAATCAGGAAATGTTTCCTTTGTAAAATTAGCCCAGATTACAACTCGAACGATTTTAACTTTTTTATACGAGCTAGAAATTAGTTCTGTTTTTGTAGAGGGAGGCTCGGGTACCTTACAACATTTTTTATTAGATGGTCTATGGGATGAAGCAAGAGTAATTCAAAGTAAAGTTTCATTTGGTGATGGCATAAAAGCACCAAAAATAAACGGAATTCCTTCAAAAACCTATTCTTTTGCTAAAGACCAAATTTTTCACTACTTCAAATGATATCAATTAGTATAGCCGTAATTACGGTAACTTGGATTTTTATTTTATTCAAATTATTTCCAAAATATAATGTTAACACCTTTCAAGCTGTAGTTTTCAATTACCTGGCTGCATTCATCTGCGGCACATTACTCTATGGTAATCAGATAACAAAAAATATTTTTGAACATTCAGAATGGATGATTTGGGCTGTATTTTGTGGCGCTTTATTTATTTCCTTATTTTTTCTGATGGGAAAGAGTTCTCAAAATAATGGGGTGTCGCTCACTACAGTTGTTGTAAAAATGAGTATGGCTTTTTCTATGATTTTAATGATCATTATTTACCATGAAGACCTAACTATTTATAAAATAGCTGCTATCTTACTTGCTTTAGTAGGTATCTTTTTCCTATCCAAGGAAAAACAAAATACAGAAAAAAAGAACAATGATAAAATTCTTTTAATCATACTCTTTATTGGTTGTGGCTTATTGGATTTTGTACTAAACTATGTTCAAAATTTTAAACTACAACATATTTCATCTCCATTATTTAGTGCTTTCGGATTAGGTTTGGCTGGGGTGTTTGGTTTTGTAATCCTTATTCTAAAATCATTCAAAAGCAAAGAGAAGGTAACAATTAAAAACATCATAGCCGGAATCTTACTAGGTGTACCCAATTATTTTTCTATCTATTATCTTATACATTCTTACGAAGTACTAGATTTACCAGATTCTACAATCCTTGCTTTATTAAATGTATTGAGTGTTTTAGCCAGTTTAGTTGCAGGATATTTAATATTCAAAGAAAAAATCACCTGGTTGAAAACCATCGGAATTGTTTGTTGTTTAGTTTCCATTTTTCTTTTCACAAAAGGATGATTCATATTTTTATTCATTTTAAATTGAAATTAAACTAGTTTTAGTATCTTATCAAATGGAATTTCTATATTTGATTATTATTAAATTTTATTTTTCTTTACTATGAAAGCTATTTTCCCTACTATTTTTACACTTCTCTTTTTAGGAATTAATTTAAATGCGCAAGTATCAAATTCATTTGGTTACACGGGTACAATCGGGACATTGAAAACTGAATTAATTCTAAATCTCACCATCTCAAAAGATGAATGCACTTACGAATTCGAAGGTTCTTATTTTAATAAAAAATTAAATAAAGATATGATTCTGAAAGCCATACTAAAACCATGTGATAACGAAAGCGAAGACCCAAATAAAAAAATTACACTTACAGAATATGATGGTGATGTAGTAACAGGTACTCTTGTTTTAACAGGTATTGGAGAGGTAAGCTGTAACGGAAACTGGATTAGTCCTAATGGAAAGAAAAAAATGATTGCTCATTTTGTTGCAATTAGAGAAAAAGAAGTTCCCAAAGAAAAGAAAAAATAAATCGAAATTAAAGTTGATTTAAATCACTTCTTTTAGTAACATTTGTCACTGTTATATTTTTAACAAACAAGTAGCTTTGATAAAAATATAACTTATGAAAAAAATTTTAATACCTACTGACCTATCCTCGAATGCTTCAAATGCAATTTCCTATGCATTTCAATTATTTCGTAATTCAAACGTTCAGTTTTACGTACTTCATGTAGATCATCCTATAATTGACATGCCAACCTCTTCTATAGAGTTTATGTCTCCTACTACTTATCCTGATTTAGTATCTCAAAAAAAAATGGTTGAAAAACAAATATTGAAAATCATTGAAAAGCTAAATAGTAAGGATGATAATTTCAATTACGAAATAGAGAATGAAATTGGATTTGCTGGAGATGTAATCGTTTCAAAAGCACAAGAATTAAATTGTGATTTAATAATAATGGGGACAAAGGGAGCTACAGGCTTAAGTCAATTTTTTATTGGATCAGTGACAGCTTCTGTTATTAGAAAATCAGATATTTCTGTGTTGGCAATTCCAGAAAATTTCACATTCGAAAAATTAGAAAAAATTGTTTTCGCAACCGATTATGAAGGAATTTCAAATAAGAAAACATTACAACCACTTTTTGAATTAGCAAGAATGTTTGATGCGAAAGTAATGATGTTTCATGCAATTGAAGCAAAAGAACCTATAGCTGCCTATATTGAAGAACTTCAGGTTTGGAAAGCTGAAAAAAACTTTCATCACGTAAAACATACAAATAGTATTGCTACTTGTGAAAATATTCCTGATGGAATTCTTGATTTTGCTGGCGAAAATGAAGCCGACTTGATTGCAATAATTCCTCATACTTATAACTTTTTTGAGAACCTACTTCACAAAAGTGTTTCCAAACAAATTGCTTTCGAAAGTAAAACACCAATTTTAGCCCTACACTAAGCTGAATCTTTCGAATTTCAGGAAAACTTCATCTATTTATAGCTTAATTTGAATTTATGAATACAGAGAAAATTTATATTGCAAACCTAAAATGTGGTGGTTGCGCAACAACGATAACAAATGAACTTACTAAATTAAAAGGTGTTTCAAAGGTGCAAGTAGATAACGAATCAGATTGTATAAATATCGACTATGAAAATATCAATCGAGAAAAAATCATCGAAAAACTTCATGAGTTAGGATATCCAGAGGCTACTGAAGAAAATGGTTTGTTACTTCAGTTAAAAAGTTACGCAAGCTGTATGATAGGAAGAGTCCACAATCTGACTCATAAATAAAAAACGAAAGCTGTTCTAAATGAGCAGCTTTTTTTCTATTCAAAAAATAAGGCCTTCAATTCATTAGCATCTTTCGGATTCATTTTTCCTGCTAAAATTAAACTTAACTGTTTTCTTCTTAGCGCACCATCAAATCTGCTTTTTTCCTCATCGGTTTCAGGTATTAATTCTGGAACTTGAATAGGTCCTCCAAGCTGATCAACTGCAACAAAAGTATATATAGCTTCATTACACTTTCTTTTTGCTCCCGAAACTTGATCTTCTATAAAGACATCAACAAAAACTTCCATCGAGGAACTAAATGCTCTTGATACTTTACTTTCTAAAGTAACTATAGATGATCCTAAAATGGGTTCTTGAAACGAAACATTGTTTACAGATGCTGTAACCACTACCCTTCTACAATGTCTTTGTGCTGAAATACTTGCAACAATATCCATCCATGCTAATAATTGTCCTCCAAATAAGTTACCAAGTGGATTTGTATCGTTTGGTAGTACAACATGTGTAGTAACAGCCAAAGTTTCTGAAGCTCTTTTTGCTTTCATTTCAATCTATTTTCAAGTATTAAACGAACTTGAAGTTAAGAATAAAACAAATACTTGCTTCATTTTTTATTATTTTTATGCTTTTCATTTTAGGATTATGACAAGACAAGAGCTTATTCAACAAATAAAAGAAAAACGTTCCTTTTTATGTGTAGGTTTAGACACAGATTTAGAGAAAATCCCTTCGCATTTGCTAAACACAGAAGATCCTATATTTGAATTTAACAAAGCGATTATTGATGCAACTAAAGACTACTGTGTAGCTTATAAACCTAATATTGCCTTTTATGAATGTTTAGGTGTTAAAGGATGGCAGTCCTTAGAAAAAACATTAAACTACATTCCAAAAAATATTTTTACAATTGCTGATGCTAAACGTGGTGATATTGGTAATACCTCAACTTACTATGCTAAAACCTTTTTCGAATACTTAAATTGTGACTCTGTTACTATAGCTCCTTATATGGGAGAAGATAGTATAACTCCATTTTTGGAATTTAAAGACAAATGGGCTATTGTTCTAGCGCTTACCTCTAACAAAGGTGCTTTAGACTTTCAAGCAATTAAAAATCAAGAAGGAAAAGAATTATTCAAATCGGTACTTGAAAAAACAGCAACATGGGGAACACCCGAAAATTTGATGTATGTAGTAGGTGCAACAAGAGCAGAGCAAATTGGTGAAGTTAGAAAAGTTGTTCCGGATCATTTCTTCTTAGTTCCTGGTGTTGGAGCTCAAGGAGGTAGCTTGGAAGATGTTTGTAATTATGGTTGGAACAACGATTGTGGATTACTTGTAAATTCTTCACGAGGAATTATTTATGCTTCAAATAAAGAAGATTTTGCTCAACAAGCAAAATCTGAAGCAATGAAAATCCAATTACAAATGGAAGAAATTCTGTCAGATAGAAAGTTTATCTAATAAAAAAAGCGACTGCTTTCACAGTCGCTTAAAATATAGATTTTAAACTCAACTAAGCGTTTACATTCATATTATCTAAAACATCCATTACAGATTTCACCGCTTTCGCTGATTCTTCTAATAATGCCTTCTCATCATCATTTAATTGTAATTCGATGATTTTCTCAATACCATTTTTACCTAATACTACAGGTACACCTAAATAGATGTCTTTCATTCCGTATTCACCGTTCAACCATGCGCATACAGGGAATATACGTTTTTGATCTCTTACTATAGCTTCAACCATTTGTGCAGCTGCTGCACCTGGAGCATACCATGCAGAAGTACCTAATAATTTAACGATTTCACCACCTCCAAACTTAGTTCTCTCAATAATTTCGTTTAATTTATCAGCATCGATTAACTCAGTTACAGGAATACCTGAAACAGTTGTATAACGAGGTAGCGGAACCATAGTGTCTCCGTGTCCACCCATCAATACAGCTTGAATATCTTTAGGAGAAACATTTAATTCTTCAGCTAAAAAAGCTCTGTATCTTGCTGTATCTAAAATTCCAGCCATACCAAACACTTTACTAGAATCTACTTTTGCGTTCAAATAAGCGCAATAAGTCATTACATCTAAAGGATTAGAAACAATTATTAAAATTGCGTTTGGTGAATGCTTAATAATATTATCAGTAACTGTTTTAACTATACCTGCATTAGTAGCGATAAGGTCGTCACGAGACATCCCTGGTTTTCTTGGTAAACCAGAAGTTATAACTACTACATCAGAATTTGCTGTTTTAGAATAATCATTCGTAGAACCTGTAGTTCTAGAATCATATAAATTAATAGGAGCTTTTTGCCAAATATCCAATGCTTTTCCTTCAGCAAATCCTTCTTTAATATCTAACAAAACGATTTCGTTAGCAATCTCTCTTTGTGCTAATACGTCTGCGCAAGTTGCACCAACATTTCCAGCACCAACAACAGTAACTTTCATATTAAAATTTAAATTAAATTCATTTGAGCATAGCAAATTTAAAACAAAACGAATAAAAGAATTCAAAATTGAGTACTTATTTTCTTTAGATTTGTAAAAAAATATTTTTTTAAGCAACTATTCAAAAACAATATCGTCTGAGATATAAGAAACGTGGAAAAAAAGCTAGAACTAGACGAAATAATAATTAGGTGTTTACGTAATGAACGACTTGCTCAAGAGCAGTTGTTTAAACTTTATTACGGTAAAATGATGACTGTTTGTCTAAGATATACCAACGATAGAGACACTGCACAAGAGATATTACAAGATGGATTTATTAAAGTATTTGACAAATTAAACACATTCGAATCAAGTGGATCTTTTGAAGGTTGGATTCGTAGGATAATGGCAAACACAGCTTTAGATGCTTTAAGAAAAAACAAAAGATTGAACTGGGTTGAAGAAAATGATGTGAATACAAAAGATACTTTCAATGATCCTTTAGAAAGTCTAGAATTTGAAAAAGAATTTGAATTAAAAGCAAATGTGGCTATAGAGGCGATTAACGAATTATCTCCAGCTTACAAAACCGTTTTTAATTTGTTTGTTTTTGAAAATTATTCACATAAAGAAATTGCAGAAGCATTAGGTATTTCTGAAGGAACTTCAAAATCCAACTATGCAAAAGCTAAAATGAACTTACAAAAAATTATTAATAAAAAAATTGCTAAAACAGTTCAATGAGTAAAAATATTGAAGAATTATTCAAACAAAGTTTGGAAAATTATGAAGAATCTTACGATCCTTCAGCTTGGAGTGCTCTGCAATCAAAATTAGATTCTAAACAAGAAACTAACCAAAATTCTAAGTCTTCTAACTGGAAAACTTTTACCTTAATCACTGTCACTATTAGTGTGGCTGGATATTTTATGTTTTCTCGTAAAATTGATGAAATTACAGTTGAACCTAAAAATCACATTCCAAAAACTGAAGTTCAAGAAACAGAAACATATACTATTACTGAAGATAAGCAACCAATTAAAAAAGAAATTAAAACACCAAATAAATCAATTTTAAAACAAACTCATTCTTCCACTATTCCAGTAAAAACAATAGAGAAAACAATGGAATTCAATGTTGATGAAGATAAAGAAAGTAAAAATGAAACAAAACGAACACTACTTGTTACTTCTAGGTCTATCTATTGTCAAGGTGAAACAGAAACTTTTAAAAATGAAAATAATTATACAATTTATTTAATTCACGAATCGGGAAAACATTTTACAATTCGTAAAGATGAAAAAAAGGCGATCGAACTAAATGATATAGGCACATACTATTGGAGCTTTGAAAACACATTAAGTACTGAGAATAAACTCAAAGGTTTTGAAGTTATAAATTCACCTAAAATAAACTTCACTGTACCTCAAGGAGTAGATTTATCTACAGGTTTACCTATTGTATCACTAACATCTAATCAAAACGGAAATAATAAATGGTATGTTAATGGAAAACCTTATTCTCAAGGAAAAGAAATTGATTTATTTACCTTTAATAAGGGTAAATATGAGATTAAACTGATAAATGAATCTAATGGTTGTAAATCCGAACTTACCAAAAATTTTAATTCTGAAGACAATTATAATTTAATGAGTGTAACTGGAATAGAACCAAACCACCCTGACCCAAAAAGAAACTCTTTTATCCCTTACGCTTTACTTCTTCGCAAAACAGAATTTAGAATGATCATTATTTCACCTACTACCGGTGAAACGATTTTTGAAACAACGGATTTAGAAAAACCTTGGATCGGAAAAAACGAAAAAACAGATGAGTTAGTTCCTGAAAACAGTGAATATATCTGGAAAGTTATCATAACAAATCCAGTTAAAGGAGAGAAAACAGAATACAAAGGGCGTATAACTCGTATTTAAAATGCATACTTTAAATGCTATTATTAAAACAAAACTTATAATATGCTTTTTTATCTATCAAAACGCATACTGTCAAAAAATTAAACTACTCAAAGAAGAAAAATCTTCGATTACTTTAGAGTTTACATTTGATACTACTAATCTAAAAAAGCTCATAAACACAGAGAAAACAATTGATTTTAGCAACGTATATCATTGTGTAAATCAACTAAATAAACCCATACTCCCACTTTTTAATTTTACTTTTCAATTATCTGATTCTACATTATCATATAGTATTCAACATTCTGAAAAATCGAACTTTAAAATTAACAAAATACGTATTGGAGAAAAATCAAAAAAAAGAGGTATTACAACGAGTAATATAAATGAATTACCATTCAATTTAATAGATCTTGACGTACCATATGCTTACCGAAATTTTATAGGACAAAACCTACAGATTGCTCCTATTCAATTTGATTCTCTAAAAAATGAATTATTATGCTTTCATAAAATTGAAATTAAAATTCAATTTGAAAAAAAGATAAACTTAACTCCATTGACTTTAGATGAACCAAATCTAAATCACTTAAATAAAGATTTTTTTTATTCATTCAAAAAATCAACAACTAAATTAAAATCTATTAATCCTTTAAACAAAGAATTATTAATTGTTTATAAAGATTCAAACGAAGCCAATGCAAAATTACTAGCACATTGGAAAAACCAAAAAGGAATAAAAACCAACTTATTAAAAATAGACAATAACAGTTCAATAGAAATCAAAAATAAAATTGCTAATTACTTCTCGATAACACCAAATTTAAAATACGTACTCATATTAGGTAATCAATTTGAAATACCATCACACAGCTATGGAGTAATTGATGGTGATAACTATTATAGCGACAGTTACTTCGGACAGATTACTGATGATCTTTATCCTGAACTATTTGTTGGAAGAATTACTGGCTCAACTAATGAAATAAAATCGATTATTAATAAATCTATATTCTACGAGAAAGACAATTTTGAAGGCCAATGGATGAGTAAATCAATCGGTATAGGTTCAAACGAAGGGCTTGGAGAAGGTGATAAAGGTGAAGCAGATTGGCAACATTTGCAAAATATAAAAACTAAGTTAAAAGACTTTGGGTATACAAAAATTTATGAATTTTATGATGGTAATCACGGAGGAGATGATTTACCCGGTTCACCTGATAAAATTGATATTATAAATGCTCTGAATGAAGGAGTTTCAATTTTAAATTATACGGGACATGGAGACGACAACTTGATGCTCACTGGTCAACTTTCTTCATCTGATATCATCAATTTAAACAACAAGAATAAAAACCCATTTGTAATTTCTGTTGCTTGTGATAATGGAAAATTCATTCATGGTGAAGGTTCTTTAGCTGAAGCATTTTTAAAATGTAAAGATGATCAAAATTTCACCGGTTCAATCGCATTTTGTGGATCTTCCATCCTTATGGATTGGGCACCTCCAATGCTAACACAGGATGAAATAATAAATTCTATAACATCGAGTGATACTGAAAATACAGCCTATAGTATCGGAGAACTTTTTTATGAAAGTCAAATAAAGATGTTAAACAAATATAATTCATTAGGAAATGGCGTTATGCAAACATGGATTTTATTTGGAGACCCAAGTGTTGATTTAAAAACAAAAACACCTCAGGATTTAGATATTTCTTATGAATACAATAGTCAAACAAATGAATTAAATGTAAATTCTAAAACCGACAAAGTATTGCTTGGTATTTCAAAAAACGATCAATATTTAAGTAGTATGCTGCTAAAGTTAGGACTAAACAAAATTACAATAGATACATCAAACAAGTACGCATTACTAACATTTACCAAGCCAAACTTCAAAACATTACAATTCGATCTTAATCTATCTAAAAAAGATACCATCGAAACATCTAATGAAATAATTATTTTTCCAAATCCAATAAGTTCAGAAAACACTTATTTTAAAATAAAAGGCTTAAATTCATATAATTCAATCCTTTTAGTAGATGTTTTAGGAAAAACCTACGATGTTAACATACAAAATGATCAAAACGATATAAAAATTGAAATTCAAGATTTAAGTAGCGGTATTTACTTTTTAAAAATCAACGGCCTTAATAATCAAGTTATAACGAAGCGAATTATATATAAATAAAAAAGGGTGAAGTAAATTTCACCCTTTCAAAATTAGTATAAAGAAATTATTATTTCGATTTTGCTTTAGTTTTACCAGAGCCTGATATTACTACAATTAATTTATCTGCTGCATCTTCTAAATCAAGTTTAATAGAATCACCTTCTTTTAAATTTGATTTGATAATTTCTTCAGCAAGTGGATCTTCAATGAATTTTTGAATTGCTCTTTTCAATGGTCTAGCACCATATTTTTCATCATAACCTTTCTCACAAATAAAATCTTTTGCTTTATCAGTTAATTCAACATGATAACCTAGAGAATTAATACGACCATAAAGCTTAATCAACTCTAAATCAATGATCTTATGAATATCTTCTCTTGAAAGAGATTTAAACATGATCATATCATCTACTCTGTTTAAGAATTCAGGAGAAAAAGCCTTTCTTAAAGCATTTTGAATAACCACTTTACTGTTTTCATCCTTTTGTTCACTTTGTGATTTAGTACCAAAACCAACACCCGTTCCAAAATCAGCTAATTGACGAGCACCAATGTTTGATGTCATAATCAAAATCGTATTTTTAAAATCAATTTTTCTTCCAAGACCATCAGTCATGTGTCCGTCATCTAAAACTTGTAACAACAAGTTGAATACATCTGGATGTGCTTTCTCTATCTCATCTAGTAAAATAATCGAATATGGCTTACGACGAACTTTTTCAGTCAACTGTCCACCTTCTTCATAACCTACATATCCTGGAGGCGCTCCTACCAAACGAGAGATCGAAAATTTCTCCATATATTCAGACATATCTATTCGAATCAAAGATTCTTCAGAATCGAATAAATATTTAGCTAAAACTTTTGCTAGTTGTGTTTTACCAACACCTGTAGGGCCTAAAAAGAAAAAAGAACCAATTGGCTTATTCGGGTCTTTCAAACCGGCTCTATTACGTTGAATGGCTTTAACCACTTTCTCAACAGCTTCATCTTGACCAATAACTTTACCTTTAAGTTCATCCCCCATGTTAACTAAGCGACCACTTTCTTTTTGTGCAACTCTAGTTACAGGGATTCCACACATCATAGATACAACTTCAGCAACATTATCTTCCGTAACTTGAACTCTATGAATTTTACTTTCTTCCTCCCATTTCTTTTTTTCTACCTCTAAACTATCTTGTAATTTTCGCTCGTCATCTCTTAATTTAGCAGCTTCTTCGTACTGTTGAGATTTAATCACCTCATTTTTCTTTTCCTTTAAAGCTTCAATTTGGGCTTCAATTTCAATGATTTCTTTAGGAACATTGATATTGGTAATATGCACTCTCGATCCAACTTCATCTAAAGCATCTATAGCTTTATCAGGTAAGTGTCTGTCACTAATATATCTATCTGTAAGTTTTACACATGCAGAAATAGCTTCTGGTGTAAAAGTAACCATATGATGATCCTCGTATTTTTCTTTGATGTTATTCAAAATTTGAATAGTTTCCTCAACTGTAGTTGGATCAATAATTACTTTTTGAAAACGTCTTTCAAGAGCACCATCTTTTTCTATATACTGTCTATATTCATCTAAGGTTGTAGCTCCAATCACTTGCATCTCACCTCTAGCCAAAGCAGGCTTAAACATATTTGAAGCATCTAATGAACCACTAGCACCACCAGCACCAATAATAGTGTGAATTTCATCTATAAAAAGAATGATATCTGGATTTTTTTCAATTTCAGCCATGACAGCTTTCATTCTCTCCTCAAATTGTCCACGATATTTTGTTCCTGCAACTAAAGAAGCTAAATCAAGAGAAACTATTCTTTTATTGAATAAAATTCTAGATACTTTTCTTTGAACTATGCGCAAAGCAAGACCTTCTGCTATAGCGCTCTTTCCTACACCTGGTTCACCGATTAAGATAGGATTATTCTTTTTTCTTCTTGATAAGATTTGACTAACTCGCTCAATTTCGGTTTCACGACCAACTATTGGATCAAGACGACCTTGCTCAGCCATTTTTGTCAAATCTCTCCCGAAATTATCCAAAACGGGAGTTTTGGATTTAGGATCAGCACTTTTTCTTTGCGCTGCACCAAAGTTTTCCCCCTCTTCATCGGAAGATCCAGGAAACTCAGCTCTTGGTAAATTTTCGTTTTTCATCATATTATCTAACTCATCTCTTACAATATCATATATGATACCATACTTATTTAAAATTGAAGTAGCCACACAATCCTCCTCTCTAAGAATAGATAGAAGTAAATGTTCTGTACCAATCTGTTCACTTTTAGAAAGTTTTGCTTCCAAAAAAGATTTTTTAAGTACTTTTTCAGCCTGTTTAACTAACGGTATATTAGCATTCAACTCCGATACTGGATGGGTATTTCTTTTTAAACCCATATCCAACTCTATTTTGATTTTTTCTAAATCTAAATTAAAAGAATAAAGCAACTTACAAGCGGTACTATCTCCTTGACGGATGATTCCAAGCAAAACATGCTCCACTGCAATAAACTCATTCCCAAGCCTTAAAGCTTCTTCCCTACTATAACCTATTACATCTTTTACCCTAGGAGAAAATTTTGCTTCCATAAAAAGTTAATTTAATAACATCAAATAAACAAATAGTTCATTCAAAACAAAAGTAATTTTTATAATTGTTAATAACTAACATTAAAACATCAAATTTTCACACGTTTTTGTTAGTAAGTATAGACTACTCTATCCTATTTAAAAGCATTAAATCATTATCTTCGAGGTCTTATTTAAGAAACAAAAATAAACAATTTACTAATCATATCAGATTGATAACATGGAAGATGGGGAAAAAATAATTCAGATAAATATTGAGGATGAAATGAAAAGTGCATACATTGATTATTCAATGTCAGTCATTGTTTCTAGAGCTCTCCCAGATATTAGAGATGGTTTCAAACCTGTACACAGACGTGTATTGTTTGGAATGCAAGAACTTGGCGTTTTTTCAAACCGTCCGCACAAAAAATCAGCAAGAATTGTAGGTGAAGTATTAGGGAAGTATCACCCACACGGTGATAGTTCTGTTTACGATACTATGGTTCGTATGGCTCAGCCTTGGTCATTAAGATACCCATTAGTTGATGGACAAGGAAACTTTGGATCAGTCGATGGAGATAGTCCTGCAGCGATGCGTTATACCGAAGCTAGACTTAGAAAAATAGCAGAGGAAATGCTAGATGACCTAGAAAAAGAGACTATTGATTTCACTCCCAACTTTGACGATAGTTTAGAAGAGCCAACTGTTTTACCTACTAAAATCCCCAATTTATTAATAAATGGAGCTTCTGGTATTGCCGTTGGTATGGCTACCAATATGGCTCCGCATAATTTAAGTGAAGTAGTAGATGGTTGTATAGCGTATGTTGACAACAAAGAAATTGAAGTAGAGGAATTATTAAATTATGTAAAAGCACCTGACTTTCCAACTGGAGGTATAATTTATGGATATGAAGGTGTAAAAGAAGCTTTTTTAACAGGTAAAGGTAGGATTGTAATTAGAGCTAAAGCAGAAATTGAAGAATCAAATGGTCGCGAACAAATCATCGTTACTGAAATACCTTATCAAGTTAATAAAGCAGAGTTAATCAAAAAAGCAGCTGAATTAGTTAACGATAAAAAATTAGAAGGAATATCAGACATAAGAGATGAATCTGATAGGAATGGTATGCGTATCGTTTTTGAATTAAAAAGAGACGCAATATCAAATGTAGTATTGAATAAATTATACAAATTCACTTCATTACAAACTTCTTTTTCAGTCAATAATATATGTCTGATTAGCGGTAGACCAATGTTGGTTAATTTGAAAGATTTAATTTCAAATTTCATTGATTTCAGACACGAAGTTATAATCAGAAGAACTAAGTTTGATTTAAGAAAAGCGGAAGAAAGAGCGCATATACTAGAAGGTTTAATTATAGCTTCAGACAATATTGATGAAGTAATTAAAATTATCCGTGCTTCTAAAAGTCCTGAAGCAGCGAGAGAGAGTCTAATTGCTAGATTTAATTTATCTGACATTCAATCTCGTGCAATTGTTGAAATGAGATTGCGTCAATTAACAGGACTTGAACAAGATAAATTACGTGCTGAATATGCTGATTTAATGGCATTAATTGCTGACTTAAAAGACATTCTTGCAAATGAAGAACGACGTATGCAAATCATTAAAGATGAATTGATTTACGTAAAAGAAAAATATGGAGATAAGCGCATGTCTAGAATTGAATATTCTGCTAGTGAAATGCGTATGGAAGATTTAATTCCAGATGAAGAAGTAGTGGTAACTATTTCTCATGCTGGTTATATTAAACGTACACTTTTAAATGAATATAAAGTTCAAAATCGCGGTGGAATGGGTTCTAAAGGATCTACCACACGTGATAAAGACTTTTTAGAGCATTTATTTGTTGCAACGAACCATAATTATCTCTTAATTTTCACTGAAAAAGGCAAGTGTTTTTGGATGCGTGTATTTGAAATTCCTGAAGGTAATAAAGTTGCAAAAGGAAGAGCTATACAAAACTTGTTGAATATTGAACAAGATGACAAAATCAAAGCATATGTTAAGGTTCAAGATTTAACAGATAAAGAATATGTAGATAATAACTTTATCATCATGTGTACAAAAGAAGGTATCATCAAAAAAACTTCTTTAGAAGCATATTCTCGCCCAAGAGCAAATGGTATAAACGCCATCACAATTCGTGATAATGATGAATTATTAGAAGCGAAATTAACAGATGGTACAAATGAAATTGTTTTAGCAACAAAATCAGGAAGAGCAATTAGATTCAATGAAGAAAAAGTTCGACCAATGGGTAGAAATGCTTCTGGTGTAAGAGGTGTTAATATGGTTGAAGAACACGATGAAGTAATTGGAATGGTTTGCGTAAAAGATAACACTTCTACTGTTATGGTTGTTTCTGAAAATGGTTATGGAAAACGTTCTTATTTAAATGATCCTGAAGATGGAGAACCAATTTACAGAATTACAAACCGTGGTGGAAAAGGTGTTAAAACATTAAATATTACAGATAAAACGGGACCATTATTAGCAATTAAAAATGTTACTGATGAAGATGATTTAATGATCATTACCCGATCTGGAGTTACCATCAGAATGCACGTTGATTCCTTACGTGTGCTTGGAAGAGCTGCTCAAGGAGTTCGTTTAATCAACTTAAAAGGAAATGCTGCAATTGCTGCAGTTGCAAGAGTTCCAAGAAGTGAGGAGGAAGATGAAGACATCATCGATGAAAACTTATTAGATTCTGAAACTTCTGGAGAAGTAGAAACTCCAACAGAAGATTAATTAATAAAATTAAAATATTAAAAACTATGTCAATTTTTGGCATAGTTTTTTTGTTTAAACAAGTCTATGAAAATACAATTAAAAAAAGCGAAAACCGAAGCTACAAAACGATTTCATCCTTGGATTTTTTCAGGTGCAATACATTCTGATACTTCTGAAATAAAAGAAGGATCTTTAGTTGAAGTTGTTGATTGGAATAATAATTTTATTGCTAAAGGCCATTTTCAACCAAGTACGATTGCTGTTAGAATATTAACTTTTGAAAATGAGGAAATCAATCAATCATTTTTTAATAAAAGAATCTCATCAGCTGTAGATTTAAGAAAAAAACTTCAACTTTTAACTGATGAAAACAATATCGTACGTTTAGTACATGGTGAAGGTGATTTACTACCTGGTTTAATCATAGATTATTATAATAAAGTAGCAGTAATACAATGCCACAGCTTAGGTATGTATCAAGCATTACCATTGATTAAGGAGGCTTTACTTTTTGCCTTTGATAATAATTTACTAGCGATTTATTCAAAATCAACAGATACATTACCAAATCGTTTAGATATTAAAAATGAATATTTATTTGGTGAAGTATCTGTTCCACATATTGCTTTCGAAAATTCAATAGCTTATAAAATAGATTGGATTTCAGGTCAGAAAACCGGTTTTTTTATTGATCAAAGAGAAAACCGAAGTCTATTAAAAAAATATGCCAAAGGAAAAAAAGTTTTAAATACCTTTTGTTATTCTGGCGGATTTAGTTTATCAGCAATTTCAGGTGAGGCACTATTTGCACATTCTTTGGATAGCTCAAAAAAAGCAATTGAATTGACAGATGCAAACATTACTCTGAATAAGATGGAAAAGAAGCATAAATCAATCGTTGCAGATACTATGGAATATATTAAGGAACTACCGGAAGAATATGACATCATAATACTTGATCCCCCTGCATTTGCTAAACATAAAGATAAAAGACATAAAGCAATTCAAGGGTATAAAAGATTAAATGCGCATGCAATAAGACAAATAAAACCTGGCGGATTAATTTTTACTTATTCTTGTTCTCAAGTAGTTGACAAATATCTTTTTACAAATACAATCATTGCTGCATCGATAGAAAGTGGTAGAAAAGTAAGAATATTAGAACAATTACATCAACCTGCTGACCACCCTATTAATGCTTTTCATCCAGAAGGTGAATATCTAAAAGGCTTATTAATAGAAGTAGAATAGAATGTTAGATTTTAGTTATAAATCTATTTTAAAGGTTGCATTGCCTTTAATGTTTTCATCTTTTATTCAATCGATAGTCCTTATAACTGATGCTGCATTTTTAAGTAGACACAGTACAATAGCTTTTGACGCGAGCGGAAACGCAGGATTAATTTATGTTACATTATTCTTTGCATTATCTGGGATGGCTGATGGTATTCAAATACTTTTTGCACGAAGAATTGGCCAAAACAGACTAAAAGAAATGAAAAATATATTTTCTAGTTCTTTCTATGTGCTAACTGGTTTGGTTGTAATACTGTTTAGTATTGCTTATTTTTTGATGCCGGTGCTACTACCCTATTATTCAAAACATTTAGATTTAGCTCAAGCGCAATCAGAGTTTATTAAAATTCGAAGTTTTGCACTTTTTTTTGCTATAATCAGTTTACCTATCCAATCATTTTTATTAGCTATTGGAAAAACTTGGGTTGTACTTGTAGCAGCTGTGATCATTGCTTTTTCAAATGTCATTTTTGGTTACTGGTTCATCTTTGGAGGAGGATTAATACCTCCATTAGGTTTGAAGGGTGCTGCATATGCTTCTTGCTCAGCAGAGCTTTTAGGCATGCTATTTTTATTTATTTATATCTTTTTTGATAAGAGTAGAAATGAATATCAAATATTTAGAACTCTAAAAATTTCCATAAAAGCAACAAAAGAAATTTTATCTGTAGGTACCCCATTATTTTTTCAAGGATTCATAGCGCTTTTCACATGGACCGTTTTTTTTACATGGATAGAACAGATAGGAAAATTTGAATTAACAGTTTCTCAAAATATTAGAGCAATTTACTTTTTAGCCTTTGTTCCAATTATTGGTTTTGCCACAACAACCAAAACTTTCGTTTCTCAATATGTAGGTGCCCAATTATTTGATAAAATTCCAATCATTCAGAAAAGAATTCGAATTTTAACAATAAGTTCATTAATACTATTCTTCCATGGAGCATTACTCTATCCGGAATATTTAATCTCAATAATTAACCCTGAAAAAATATATATTCAAAAAAGTACTGAGATTTTACAATTCATAGTTGGTTCATTTATGATCTTTGGTATAACTTCTGTATTATTTCAAACTGTTAACGGTTCAGGTAATACTATCATAAGTTTTATAATTGAATTATTAAGTGTAGGGATTTATATCCTCACAAGTTATATATTAATTAAAATATACAAATTAGATATCTATTGGATTTGGTCAGTAGAATACATTTATTTTGGTACACTTGGACTTTTATCCTTTTGTTATCTTCGATTTTTTAACTGGAAAAAAAGAAATATATAATAATAAACTACTTAAGTAATATGAAAGCTAAAGATTTTAAAATTGTATTTATGGGTACACCAGAGTTTGCTGTTACTATTTTAGATGGTATTATAGATTCTGGATATAATGTTGTTTCAGTTATTACAACACCAGACAAACCCGCGGGAAGAGGTCAAAAAGTTTCAGAAAGCGCAGTTAAACAATATGCTATTAAAAAAAACCTGCAAATATTACAACCAGAAAAATTAAAGTCAGAAGAGTTTATAAAAGCTTTACAAAGTCTAGAGGCAGATTTATTTGTAGTTGTAGCTTTTAGAATGTTACCTGAAATTATCTGGTCAATGCCACCAAAAGGAACAATTAACCTTCATGCTTCTTTATTGCCTGATTACAGAGGAGCAGCTCCAATTAATTGGGCAATAATTAACGGTGAAAAAGAAACAGGTGTTACAACCTTTTTTATTGAACAAGAAATAGATACTGGCGAAATATTAGAAAAACAATCAATACCTATCGATAAAAATGATACAGCAGGAGATTTACATGACAAATTAATGAATTTAGGTACTGCTCTTGTCGTACAGTCTATAGAGAAAATAATCTCGGGAAATTATAGAGCAATTAATCAAACTGACATATTAGGAAATAAAAAACCCAAATTAGCACCAAAAATATTCAAAAATGATTGTTTAATTAATTGGAATCAACCAGCAGAAAAAGTTCATAATTTTATTAGAGGATTAAGCCCATATCCTGCTGCTTGGTGTATTTTAGAAAACAAGACAAAAAATGAGATTAAGAATTACAAAATAACATCTTCTAAAATTACTGATAGAAAAACTAGTAATAACTCAACAATTGAACTTAATAAAATAGGGCTTTTTATACCGTGCTCTGATTTTTATATAGAAATACTTGAATTGCAACAAGAAGGAAAGAAAAAAATGAATGCCAAAGAATTTTATGCAGGTTATAATAAATTCGAGTTCTCAACACATAATTAACTGAAAAACAACAATATAAAACTAAAAAACTCTAATAAATTCATATTTAGATAGATAATGATTTATTTAAACAAAAAAATAATAATGATTTTTTATTATTTTCCTTGGAATTTATTGAGTTTCTTATAATTTTGTTATAATATTTATTATTTAAAATCATTACAAATGAACAAATCTGAATTAATCGACGCAATCGCAGCAGAGTCTGGATTAACAAAAGCTGATGCTACTAAAGCATTAAATGGATTCATCAAAGCTACTTCTCAAGCATTAAAATCTGGAGATAAATTAGCTTTAACTGGTTTTGGATCTTTTTCAGTTTCAGAACGTCCAGCTAGAGATGGTCGTAATCCTAAAAGTGGAGAAGTAATCAAAATTGCTGCTAAAAACGTAATTAAATTCAAAGCGGGTTCTGAATTAACAGACAACGTTAACTAAGAATTGATTTTCTTACTATAGAAAGAGGTAGTCATTGGCTACCTCTTTTTTATTATATATATTTGAAATATGACGGAACAAGAATTTATATTGGAACAGAAAATTAAGGATGAATTTTACTCTATAATTACTGAGAATAAAAAAGAAATGTTTAATCGAATTTCAAATGAAAGAACAAATTACATAACTGTAGTACTGGAAAATATTTATCAAGAACACAATGCAAGCGCAGTCGTTAGAACCTGTGATTGTTTTGGTATACAAGAATTACATGTAATAGAAAAAAACAACCAATATAAATTACAAAGAGATATTGCTTTAGGAGCTGGGCGATGGGTTGATATGTACAATTACAATTTAGGTGATCAAGTGACAAAAGATTGTATTTTAAAACTTAAAACTAAAGGTTACAAAATTATAGCAACAACTCCGCATACGAATCAAACGATTTTCGATTTAAATTTGACAGAACCACTCGCTTTTGTTTTTGGTACAGAGCGAAGAGGATTAAGCGAAGAAGTTTTTGATTTAGCAGATGAAAATGTAAAAATTCCAATGTATGGTTTTACTGAAAGTTTTAATATTTCTGTTTCTGTTGCTATTGTACTAAGTACAATTAGAGAAAGATTAGAAAAAAGTGATTTAAATTGGAAACTTTCTGAACAAGAAAAAGTACAATTGGTAAATAAATGGTGTAGAAAAATTCTCAATGGCGGTAATAAGCTTGAAGAGTATTTTAGAAATAAACATATTATTAAGTAGTTATGCAAATTCATGTCATAAATCAAGGGAATTTTAAGTTAGATGGCGGTGCAATGTTTGGTGTTGTACCTAAAACGATTTGGCAAAAAACAAATCCTTCAGATAGTAATAATATGTGTGATTGGGCGATGCGTAGTTTGCTAATAGAAGATGATAATCGCTTAATTTTAATAGATACAGGTATTGGGAATAAACAAAATGATAAATTCTTTTCCCATTACTACCTTTCTGAAACAGATTTATTTGATAAAAAATTAAATGAACTTGGATTTTCACGAGATGATATAACAGATGTATTTTTAACTCATCTTCACTTTGATCATTGTGGTGGTGCAATCAAATTAAATAAAGACAAAACTGGATTCGAACCAGCTTTTAAAAATGCTATTTATTGGTCAAATAAAAATCATTGGGAATGGGCAACGAACCCAAACCCTAGAGAAAAAGCGTCTTTTTTAAAAGAAAACATACTACCTATTCAAGAAAGTGGGCAGTTAAAATTTATTGAAAGAAAATCTGAATCACCTATCTTAACTTCTATATTCAACAACATCGATGTATATTTTGTAGATGGTCATACAGAATCGATGATGTTACCAATAATTCATACTAATAGTAAGTCAATCTTTTATATGGCTGATTTGATACCAAGTGTTGGGCATATTCCTTTACCCTATGTAATGGGATATGATACTCGACCACTGCTTACCATAAGTGAAAAAGAAAAAATATTACAAACTGCAAGTGAAAACCAACATGTTTTATTTTTCGAACACGATTTTTCAAATGAATGTTGTTTTGTTCATCAAACTGAAAAAGGCATAAGATTAAAAGAAACTTTCACTTTGTCCGAAATAATATAAACTTAAAATATTTTTTTAATTTAGTATAAATAGTAATTCAATGGATAATTTTTTAAATAAAGCTTTAGATCAGAATAATACAATTATCATACCTGGATTTGGTGCCTTAACTATAACAAGTGTAAGAACAAGAGATATTTATTTTATTCCTTATTTAAAACATGATGATGGTACATTAAACAAAATAATAAGTGATACAACTGGTAAAGATCTTGAATCTTCTAAAGTTTATTTAAAAGAATATGTAGCTACTATCATTCAATCTCTTGAAGAACATTCTAGTTTTGAAATAACAGATTTTGGAAGATTTAAAAAAATACCCTCTGGTGAAATTGAATTTGAAAAATGGTCTGATTATCACAAACCAGAAATTCCTAAAAAAACACCTATTAAAAAAACTGAATCAATTAAAAAAGTCAACAAAGACAAAATTTCATCTAAAAAAGAGAAAACTCTAAATAAGGTAGAAGAAACAGAAGCAAACAAACTAGAAACCTACCAACCAGAAATAACAATAAATAGCCTAGATGAAATTCTAAATGAATCAACTTCAGAACAATCAATTATAAACCAAGAAATTTCAGAAATTGTACAAGAAATAAAACCACAAGAAGAAATAGATTCTGTAGAAATTAATGACAAATCTGAATTTATTGAAGAAAATAATATTATTGAAGAAAATAATATTATTGAAGAATCGCCAATACATATTTCTGATGATATCATACAAGTTGAAGAAAAAATAGAAATCAGTAATCTAAATGATGATTTAGATAAAGATACAGTCAAAAATGAAATTATTGAAGAAGAAAAAAATAGTAAGGAAAAGACAAAATCTAAGAGAAAATCTAAAAAAGTTAAACCTGAAATTATTGAAAATTCAATTGTAACTGAAAAAATTGAAATTCCAAAAAAGAAAAAAAAGAAACTTTTACCTTTTGTTTTAATTAGTATAGCAATAATCTCTGGTGGAATTGGATTTTTCTTAAGCACTAGAAAAAATGAAGAAAACAATCACAAAGATGAAACAATTCATAAAGAAATAAAAGCAGAAATAGTTAAGTTTGAAGAACATCAAGAAAATAAAAACCTAGTAAAAAAAGAAAAAACAGAGTCTAAATCAGTAAAAAAAATAACTCCCCAAAAACAGCATAATAAATCTGATAAGAAAGAAATTAATAAAGAAGAAAGTAAAAAATTAAATTCAAATCATCAAAATATAAGTGAATCAAAACCAGTAAATGAAAAAGATAAAGAACAAAAAGAGGTGAAGAAGAGTAATCGTCCGTCTAAAAAAGAGCTTAAAGAAGCAGATGAAATTGTTGCTCAATTGAATACAAACAAAAAAAACTCTGAAGCAATCAATACTATAAAAACAACAGTAACGAATAAAACAAAAGATAATATCAATAAAAACATAGAAAATACAACTGAAAAAAATATAAATCAAAATATAGCAAACACAGTAAGTTCGAAAGCGATTCAACCAAATGATAAAAAAGGATCCAATCAAACAACAATAACTCCTACTAGTTCTACAACTAAAAACACAATAACAAATCAAACATCTTCAACGTCTTCAAAACAAAACACACTGGCTACGCAAAATACAGTATCTGCATCTCCTGTTAAAAACATAGGAAATCAAAATAATCTTAAACCAACAACTGTAAGTACTATATCAAGTAATAGTACTCCCAAAAACACAACAACTCCAAACAATCCTAAAAATGCAGTAACAAACACAGCGAACTCTAATAATAAATCTACAGCAATAACACAAACCACGACAAATGCAAAAGCTACTAATCAAACAAATAGTAAATTAACTACAGCACAAATAACAAATAACACTAAAAACAACACATTACCAATCAATACAAATTCAAAAAATACAGGTACTGCAACTCCACTTGCTGGTGGTAAAGCAGGTAAAAAAATTGAATTGATTGCAGAAACATTTAAAGATAAAAACAGTGCTGAAAAATTAGCTACTAAATTAAAAGATGGAGGTTATAAAAATACAAGAATAGAAGAAAAAGATGGCCAATTTAATGTGGTTATAGATTCTTATAATACTTTATCTGAAACTGTTAAAGAATTAAAGAAGTATCGTAGTCAATAAAACAAGAGATATATAATTCTATTAAATTCATAGTAAAAGGCTGTATCAATGAATTGATACAGCCTTTTTTAAATTATATTATTTATCATTATTGACAAGCGGTTTTAATAAATGTTCTAATCCATTATCTTTAATTTCTTTAATTAAACGTAGTTTATTTTTCAAACTATCATTTAAAGTTCCATTATTTAGTAACCAAATAATATAAGATTCAGGAATAAAAAGGATTAATTGATCTTTGTATTTACCAAAAGGCATTTTAAAATTAGCAAGTGTAA
>Ga0315908_10000259_pt1 | contig 41881 bp, 44 predicted proteins | sample LakEriMetagenome_12_FD_203520 | JGI IMG/M metagenome (GOLD analysis project Ga0315908, IMG submission 203520) | Freshwater fungal communities from buoy surface, Lake Erie, Ohio, United States - Buoy 4 MA124 | ecosystem: Environmental > Aquatic > Freshwater > Lake > Lake biofilm | place: USA...
GAGAGTTAGCTGCGCTAGGTATTGATGTTGACTCAGGTTCTGCATGCTCGGCGCAAGATCTTCAACCTAGCCATGTATTAGCTGCGATGGGTTATGAGACCAACGGCCATATTCGCTTGACTCTGCACAGCGGCACGACAGAGGCCGATATTGCCAGCTTGGCAACAGCTCTATCAGGAGTACTTCAAAAATTACGCGGGTAGATGCGCTGCGATTTCAGCTGCTGCATCTGTTCCATAAGCATCACTAAATCGAGCGACAAATTCATCTTTTGTGAAGCGATACTCCTGTGTGCCTGTTGTTTCAATAACATATGTCGCAATCATGGAGCCAAGCTGGGCACAGCGTTCATGTGAAAGACCCCAAGCAAGTCCTGCAACAAAACCAGAACGGAATGAATCTCCCACACCTGTCGGATCTACTTTTGCCTTCTCTTGTGCACAACCAACTTTGATAAATGTTCCATCAGTGCTTTCAACTCGTGCCCCATCAGAGCCCAATGTGACGATGCGATATTTCACTCGTGCAAGAATCTCGTGATCACTCCACCCAGTCTTCTGGATTGCAAGGGCCAGCTCATACTCATTCATGAAGAGGTAGGTAGCACCCGAAATCAACTGCTTGATCTCATCGCCACTCATACGTGCCATTTGTTGTGAAGGATCTGCCGCTACTGCAACACCCATAGCCAGCGCTACCTCTGTGTGGCGAAGCATCGCTTCAGGATCATCAGGTGAGACAACAAGGATGTCGAGTTTGCCGACCTTATCCATGATGGGTTTAAGTTCAATGTTGCGAGCTTCAGACATAGCGCCAGGAAAGAATGATGCGATCTGATTGAGTTCGGTATCCGTGGTGACTGTGAAGTGGGCTGTGTGCTGTTCTGTGGAGACAAGTGCGTGTGATGTATCAACTCCATGACGAGTAAGCCACGCATCGTAATCCGCAAAGTCTTTGCCAACTGCTGCAATCAAAATCGGATTAAGTCCTAGAACGCCAAGACCGAATGCGATATTTGCAGCGCACCCTCCGCGACGGACATCAAGTCCATCGACAAGGAATGAGAGAGAGACTTTTTCAAGAGAGCCGGCAACAAGTGAATCAGTGAACTTTCCAGGGAAAGTCATCAAGTGATCAAGACCTACTGAACCTGCAACGCCAATTTTCATGGTCGCATCTAACTACAGCAGCTATGTATTACGGCTGAATTAGTTAAATGAATCGCCGCATGCGCATGAACCGCCTGCGTTGGGATTATCGATAGTAAAGCCTTGCTTCTCAATAGTGTCTACGAAATCAACTGTTGCACCCATTAGGTATGGATCACTCATCTTGTCGACAACAACCTTGACTGCGCCAAATTCGCGTGTGATATCGCCTTCTTGATTGCGATCATCGAAGTAGAGCTGGTATCGAAGACCAGAGCAGCCACCTGGCTGAACAGCAACACGGAGATAGAGGTCATCGCGACCTTCTTGAGCAAGGAGAGCAGAAACCTTTGCAGCTGCCACATCTGTGAGCGCGATGCCGGTTGTCATCTCGACTGGAGTTGATGTTGTTTCAGTAGTCATGTGCGCAAGAATACCCGCGTTTAGGTTGCGATGGCGAACCCAAACGCATGACAATACGCATATGTCTATCAGCCTGAGCGAGCTTCTAGTACTGGGCCAAGGCTCAGATCTTGCTTCAGAGCGCGGAGTCTCCTGCACCGGCGAACTTCCACCGGCCAGTGACCCGCACCTTGTCGAACGCGCTATCGCCGCCAGAGCAGCCCTCGGTAGTAGAGCGCTGATTCTGGGCCATCACTACCAACGCGATGAAGTCATTCAATTTGCCGATATCACTGGCGACTCATTTAAATTGGCTCAATCTGCCGCTGCGCAAAGTGCTGCAGAATTTATCTTCTTCTGCGGTGTTCACTTCATGGCAGAGAGCGCCGACATTCTCACCTCCTCCAAGCAACGCGTGATCCTGCCGGATTTAGCTGCAGGGTGTTCGATGGCAGATATGGCAACAGCGAATCAAGTGAATCAATGTTGGCAAGATCTAGAAAAACTCGGCGTTGCATCCAGAACTGTGCCTGTCACCTATATGAATTCATCTGCAGCCATTAAGAGTTTTACGGGAGAACATGGCGGAACCATCTGCACATCATCGAATGCGAAGAAAACACTTGAGTGGGCATTTGCTAAGGCCGAGAAGGTTCTCTTCCTTCCTGACCAACACCTAGGTCGCAACACAGCAGTCCTATCCCTTGGTCTCTCACTTGATGATTGCGTTCTCTGGAATCCATGGAAACCCATGGGTGGTCTGACGGAGGATGAAATCCGCGGAGCCAAGATGATTCTCTGGCGCGGACATTGCTCTGTGCACGGTCGCTTCACTCGCGAATCCATACAAGAAGTGCGCACTCGCATTCCTGGTGTAAAAGTAATAGTCCACCCTGAGTGCCAACATGAAGTTGTTGTTGATTCCGATGTTGTGGGCAGTACTGAAAAAATTATTCAAACAGTGAGCGCATCCCCTGCCGGAAGTAAGTGGGCCATCGGCACTGAGCTCAATCTCGTCTCACGCCTTGCGCAGAATAATCCCGATAAAGAGATTGTCTTTCTCGATAAGAGCGTCTGCTACTGCTCCACCATGAACCGCATAGATCTGCCCCATCTTGTCTGGGCTATGGAATCAATCGTTGCAGGTCACATCGTCAATGAAATCAAGGTCGATGAGCGCATTGCACGCTTTTCTAAGTTGGCTCTTGAGCAGATGCTCGCCCTATAGTTACCGCCATGACTGAATCATCTTCTGATAAGAAGGGTCGTCCGACCCCTAAGCGCAATGAAGCCATTGCTGCTCGTAAAGTTTCATCTCTTGCTCCTGCCTCATCAAAAGCTGAGAAGAAGCGCGCTAAGGATGCATCGCGTGCAGCCCGTATTGCCAATCGCGCCGCCTATATGCGCGGAGATGAAAATGCACTACCTGCTCGCGATAAGGGTCCCGTGAAGAGATTTGTTCGTAACTACGTCGATTCTCGTAAATCTATCGGTGAGTACTTCTTGCCCATCATCTTTGTCGTTCTCTTCCTAACGCTGATTCCGTATCCAGTATTTCAAATCGGAAGCATCATCATTATGTATAGCGTTCTCTTGATTTCAGTCATCGATGGCTTCTTCTTAAGTAAAAAGATTAAGAACGTAGTGACAGAGAAATTCCCCGGGGCAGATCTCAAAGGAATTGGCATGTATGGATGGCTTCGATCAACGCAGATGCGCAGAATGCGCTCCCCTAAGCCTCAGATCAAAGTTGGAGAAAGCTTCTAACTCTCAAGCTCTTTAAGCGCGAGGGTTAGGGCTCTCATTCTTCTTAGGATCGCGCTCAGGTAGCTTTCCAAGAGCGTTATCAATTGCCTGCATAACATCTGCCGATAGTTTGATTCCAGATGCTTTGACATTCTCTTTGACTTGTGAAGGTTTGGTAGCACCCATGATGGCACTTGAAACATTCGAGTTCTGAAGAACCCACGCAAGGGCTAACTGGGACATTGAAATATCGAGTCCATCTGCTATCGGCTTCATCTTCTGCACGGCAGTAAGAACTTCCTCTGACATCCAACGAGAGATGAAGTCTGCTCCACTCTTCTTATCTGTGGCGCGAGATCCTGCAGGTGCTTTCTTTCCTGGCAGATATTTACCGGTGAGAATTCCTTGGGCCATCGGAGACCAGACAATCTGACCAATGCCCTCTTTCTTTGACAGTGGCACAACTTCACTTTCAATCACGCGCCATAGCGCTGAGTACTGAGGTTGGCTAGAGACGAAGCGGTTATACCCGCGTGCATCTTGAATCTTGAGGGCATCAGAGATCTGCTGCGCATTCCATTCAGAGAATCCGATGTAGCTGACCTTTCCTTGACGAATCAGATCATCGAATGCGCTCAACGTTTCTTCCAGTGGGGTTTCAAAATCAAATCGGTGCGCTTGATAGAGATCAATGTGATCTGTATTTAATCGCTTCAGGGATGCATGACACGATTCCATGATGTGTTTACGCGAGAGCCCTCGATCATTCTTGCCTGTGCCAGTTGGCCAATAGACTTTGGTGAGGAGTTCGTAGGATTCGCGCTTGACACCTTTGAGCGCCTTAGCAAGAACTACTTCAGCTTTCGTTCCTGCATAGACATCTGCAGTGTCAAAGGTGGTTATTCCTTGGTTGAGCGCCTCGCGCACACATTTAACTGCTGCCTCTGTCTCGACCTGTGAACCATGAGTGATCCAGTTTCCGTAAGAAATCTCTGAGACATACATTCCGGTGTTGCCAAGGCGTCTATATTCCATAGCGCCACCTTAGGGTTGTGCGTGGTGAGTTGCCAACACCTAGTCACTGTGGTTTGGTTCGACCCGTAAGACCACAACTTCATAGGTATCTCAGTAGGGGAAGTTCGGTGCAATTCCGACGCTGACCCGCAACCGTAAGAGCGTTCAACCCTGAACTGCTTAAGTCGGATTACCTGCCGAGATATTTGTTTTTGACCAACACCCGCCGAGGTTTGCGGGGTGTAGTCCAAAGGTATTTGGCGCATTTGGCCGACCGCTCGCGAGCTACCCCTGTGAGACTCTTCTTCTTAGGAGTTCACACTGTGAAAGCAAGAAATATTCAAAAGATCGCAATTGCACTACTTCTCATCTCATCACAAATCATCGCAGTACCTGCATCCCACGCCGCCTCAAAAGGTTGGCGCTATTGGGGCTACTTCCAGACAGCTCCTGGTGCATCAACATGGAAAGCTGCAATGACTGGTCCCACCGTGGATATTGAAGATGGAGCTGTTGAAGGATGGTCATTCGTCTTTAGTAGCGATGATGTTCCATCCGTTGCACCAAAGACCAAACCGTCATTTGCATCAATCTGTGGAAAGACAAAGGCTGATTCAGATACTAAGCGCATTGCACTCGTCATCGAATTCGGAAACGCTGCCTATGCACCTAAGGGTGAAAAAGTGCAGAAGCCGATAGTGCGCTGTGTAACAACGGCTAAGAGCTCACAAGGCATCGATGTCCTAGGCCAAGTGATCAAGGTCCGCTCAGCAAGTTCGGGATTAATCTGCGGCCTTAATGGCTTTCCTAAGAAGGAATGCGGCGTAGAGATCGAAACCCCTGCTGCCCTCTCTAAGAAGTAACGATTAGAAAATGAAGAAGCCACTGCACCCACTCACACTGTGGATCAGCGCAATACTCCTAGCAGTAGGTGTTGTTGCACTTGATAACGCGTGGATCGCTCTTGCGATCGTGGGTGCTGTGGCACTTCTTGTTTACATTCGACACGATGGTTCTCCATGGCATAGAAGTTTTAACCTTTCACTACGCATTGGCGCAGCCATCTTGATTATTCGCAGCATCGTGGGAATTCTCATTGGCGTCCCCATTCCTGGGACAGTTCTCTTTAGACTACCCATTCTCGATTTACCTTCATGGATGCCAGGAATTCGCATAGGCGGGGCTGTGACCCTAGAGAGATTATCTTTCTCCCTTCATGAAGGAGTCATCATTGCAACGATGATTGCCCTCTTCGGAGCTGCAACATCTCTAACAAGCCCTCACAAATTACTCCGTGTTACTCCTTCATTTATCTATGAAATTGGAATTACTTTAGTCATAGCAACATCTCTCTTTCCACAACTTGCAACTAGTGCTCGGCGAATTCGCACGGCACAAAAATTGCGTGGAATGGAAGATATGCATATCCGTTCTATCGCTATCCCCCTTCTTGAAGAGTCCTTATCGCGCTCTCTCCAACTAGCTGCTGCAATGGATGCGCGCGGATATGGCATCAGTCGCAAGCGCTCTCGTTATCGCCCCCAACAGTGGTTAATGCGCGATAACGTCATTGTTCTACTCACGATTGCCACATCCGCTGTGATGGTGGCGCGATGATTACTTTCTCCAACGTTTCACTTATCTATCCGCATTCAACGAAGACAATCCTTGAAGATCTCTCCTTTCAAATCCAGGAAGGTGAGATGGTCTTAGTCATGGGCCAGACAGGCTCAGGAAAATCATCTCTTCTTCGCCTTATTAATGGCTTAGTCCCTCATCACACCGGTGGCATCTTGGCCGGTGATATCTCTGTCGATGGAATATCAACGCGGACGGTTAAACCAGGTTCTCTTGCCCATCTTGTTGGCATCGTTGGTCAGAATCCCATCAATGGCTTTGTCACAGATATTGTTGAAGAAGAGCTCGCATTTAGCATGGAGGCTCTGAACTTTGCCCCTGATGTGATGCGCAAGAGAGTGGAAGAAATACTTGATCTTCTCAGCTTGAGTGCACTTCGTAATCGCTCTATTGCGACCTTAAGCGGTGGTGAACAGCAACGCGTTGCAATAGGTGCAGCTCTTGTGATGCAGCCAAAAGTTCTAGTTCTTGATGAACCCACAAGTGCACTCGATCCCATAGCAGCGGAGGAAGTCCTCTCTGTCTTACATCGACTTGTTCATGATTTAAGCGTCACAGTCATCATTGCTGAGCATCGCCTGGAACGCGTAATTCAATTCGTTGATCGCATTATCTATATCGAGGGAAATGGTGAGACATCCATTGGCTCCCCCGATGAAATTCTCAAGAACTCAGAGCTTGTTCCACCGATTGTGAAATTGGCTCGCGCGCTGAACTTAAGTGAAATTGGCACAAGCGTTCGTGAAGTCAGACGAGCCACTGATGAGATTCGCTCGCGTGAATATTCCCAAGCCGGTGTCTCACAGAGAGCGAACTCACCTGCTATTCGTGTAAATGATGTTTCGCATTCTTACGACGATAAAGTAGCTCTCAACAAAATCAATACCGCCATCCATCATGGTGAGATCGTCGCCATCATGGGGCGCAACGGAGCCGGAAAGAGCACACTGCTTCATTCCATCGTTGGCTTGCACTCACCAAATAAAGGTGAAATCACAGTTAATGGCCAAGATCCCACACACCTCAAAGGCGCAGCTCGCAGACAAGCAATTGGTTATGTTCCGCAAGAACCTAGCGATCTGCTCTTTGCATCCAGCGTTGAAGAGGAATGCACTCTCGCAGATCAGGGTAATGAATTAGCCACGGGATCAACCGCTGCGCTACTGAATCGTCTTGTTCCTGGGATCACTACCCACGCTCATCCCAACGACCTTTCAGAGGGACAGCGGTTAGCTTTAGTTCTCAGCATTGTTCTTGCTGCAAGCCCTGATGTTTTAGTCCTTGATGAACCTACTCGAGGCTTGGATTACCACGCAAAGGCGCTCTTTGGATTAGCGCTCAAGGAGTATGCAACACAATTCAATAGACCTGTATTACTCGCAACCCACGATGTGGAACTCGTTGCAGAACTTGCTGATCGAGTCCTCTTTCTTGCAGAAGGTGACATAGTCGCCGATGGCACAACCCTAGAAGTCCTTCTCTCATCTCCTGCCTTTGCGCCACAAGTAGCAAAGATTATGTCTCCTAAGCCGTGGTTGACTGTGAGCGATGTTGTGCAAGCTTTGGGAGATGTCTCGTGAAGACTGCAGGTATTTTCACCTTTAAAGGTGCATCACTGGTAGCGCTGCTGGCCACAAGTGCTATCAGTGCACTCGGCTTTATCTGGCCATTTCTCATCAGTGAGAAACAAGGCCACCCGCAATGGATCTTCTTGCTAGCAGCTCCCTGTGCACTTTTGCTTCTGATGATCAGCGTCAGCAATAAGGAATTAGATAGCAAATCAATTGCACTACTAGCAGTGCTCTCTGCACTGATTGCAGCGCTGCGCCCTATGGGGACGGGTGCTGTGGGAATCGAACCGATGTGGTTTGTGCTTATTCTCTCTGCGCGAGTATTTGGTCCATCCTTTGGATTTCTCCTGGGAACTATTTCGATGTTTCTCTCTGCAATTCTCACAGGCGGATTAGGTCCCTGGGTTGCTTATCAATCATCTGCAGCCGGCTGGATTGGTCTTGGAGTAGCTCTCATTCCAAGAAATGTGCGAGGCAAGGCAGAGATTCTTGCACTGGCACTCTATGGAATCATCGCAGCTGCATTCTTTGGCATAGCAATGGATCTGCAATTTTGGCCATGGACTCTGGGAGCTGATACTCAACTTTCCTATGTTGCAGGAGCTGCACTCTCAACAAATTTCTCGAACTTCATTTCTTACCATTTCTTATCAGCTATGGCCTGGGATATTCCGCGAGCGATATTTACCGCATCCCTCATAGTGGTTACCGCGAAACCAGTTCTTCACACCTTGCGCAGAGCCCACACCCGCGCAGCATTTATGACACCGATTGAATTTATCGAACGTGTGAAGGCATAAAAGGTAGAGAGTTAATCGTCGCTGATGATTCGCGGCCGCGAACATCGATTGTGACAACATCGCCCACTGCATACTGTGGTTCGATCAGTGCCAGCGCAATGCCTACCTTGAGAGAAGGCGAGAATGTTCCACTTGTGACGATGCCAATCTCCGCGCCTTCAGCATTTTTAATAGCCATTCCAGCACGAGGAATTCCACGATCATTAGATTTCAGCGCCTTCAGAGTGCGCACAAGGCCAGCCTCTCGCTGAGATTTCAAGACATCGGATCCCCTAAAAGATTCCTTATTCCATCCAATAGCCCATCCAGCACTTGCCTGCACTGGTGAAATTTCCAGTGAGAGTTCGTGGCCATGAAGTGGGTATCCCATTTCAGTGCGCAGAGTGTCACGTGCTCCCAGGCCACAGATAGCTCCATCAAATGGCTTCATCGCTGCAACCAGAGCATCCCACACAACCGGTGCATCGCTCCAGGTTGGGACCAACTCGTAACCATGTTCTCCTGTGTATCCGGTGCGACAGAGAATCACATCGCAGCCTGCAATAGAGACATGAGCAAATGCCATGTAATCCATTGTGGGATCGATACCAAAGCTCTTCACAACATCAACGGCTCGAGGGCCTTGTAGTGCAAGCACGGCAAAGCTCTCATGAAGATTGGTCACCGCAATTGCATCAGGTGAGTTCTCCTTCAGAACCCGAACAACATCTGTTGTATTTGATGCATTGGGAATCAAGAAAAAATCTGAATCAGAGTTGCGATAGGCAATCAGATCATCAACAACCCCACCATCGGGGTTACAGAGCAAGGTGTACTGCGCCTTGCTATCGACGATGCGACTCAAATCGTTAGTGAACATGGAATTGAGAAATTCGAGTGCGCCTTCACCCTTCACACTTGCCTTACCGAGGTGAGAGACATCGAAAAGACCCACTCGTTCGCGGACAGCGGTATGTTCAGCGAGAACGCCTGATCCCGGATACTCGATAGGCATCAGCCAGCCACCAAAATCGGCCATCTTCGCCTGTAAGTCGAGATGTTTCTGATGCAAAGGTGAGTTTTTCACAACGACAACTTACACTTACGACCTCGCATCTGCTGAGTATCAGCAGAGTGATATCTAGAGGAGTCGCCATGACCACGATCCGCCTTTCAGACGGAATTGTTAAAGATGATGTCTTAGTCGTTGGTTTGGCATCTAAAAACTCCAAGTCCTCTAAGGCCGGAGCGACATCCCTGCAGATTGAATCAGGCGATATCGCCCTCGATACCAAAACTCTCATGCAGGCGCTTACAGATTTAGGTGCGACAGGAAAAGCAGATGAGGTCATTAAGCTTCCGGGTACTTCCACACGACTCATAGTCTTCACAGGTCTAGGCAAAGCAAGTGCAAGCTATGACCATGAAGTTCTTCGTCGCGCAGCAGGTGCTGCAGCTCGTGCGCTAGCGGGAAATTCCAGCGCAACTTTCTCACTTCCAGCCAAGTCCATTTCTGGCATCAGAGGTGTGGCAGAAGGTGCAGCACTTGGCTCATACCTCTTTGATCAATTTAGAGGATCAACTAAGAGCGTCCAGAAGTCTCCCTTGAAATCAATCACTGTCCATACGGATTTAGCTTCACAAGCAAGTGCGAAATCAACTGCAAAATCTGCTGAAGTGATCGCAACCTATACAAATCTTGTACGTGATTTGATTAATACTCCCCCAAGTCACTTAACACCTGAGACTTTCTGCAAAGCCATTAACGATGCGGTGAAGAAGGCAGGTGGCACAGCAACTGGCCTCAAGGTCTCTGTCATGACAGATGCCCAATTAAAGTCAAAGGGTTACGGTGGCATTACTGGAGTGGGTCAAGGGTCAGTAAATCCTCCACGTCTTCTCAACATTTCATACACACCCAAGGGCGCCAAGGCTAAGAAGAAATATGCCTTCGTTGGTAAGGGAATCACATTTGATTCTGGCGGTCTTGCACTCAAGCCTGCCAAGGGCATGGAGGCGATGAAGTCAGATATGAGCGGCGCTGCAGCTGTCTGTGCTGCAACCATCGCGATTGCTCTACTCAAGCTTCCTGTTGCTATCGAAACATGGGCGCCTTTGGCAGAGAACATGATCAGCGATACTGCAACTCGCCCTAGTGATGTCATCACTATCTACGGTGGCAAGACTGTTGAAGTTCTTAACCCAGATGCAGAAGGACGTCTCGTTCTTGCTGACGCACTAGTACGAGCACAAGAGACTAAAGATCTTGATGGAATCATCGATGTTGCAACACTCACCGGTGCACAAGTTGTTGCTCTCGGAACTCGCACCAGTGCGGTCATGACAAATAATGAAGAATTCTCATCTCACTTCTTGGATGTGACAAAGGAGACAGGTGAAGCTTTCTGGCCGATGCCACTGCCTGTTGAATTGCGAGCGTCCCTTGATTCACCTGTTGCAGATCTTGCCAATATCGGTGAACGCATGGGCGGAATGCTCGTTGCTGGCTTATTCCTGAAGGATTTTGTCGCAGATGAACTCCCATGGCTACATCTTGATATCGCAGGTCCTGCCTATAACGAGGGCCAGCCCCACGGATACACCCCAGTGGGTGGAACGGGCATCGCTCTTCGCTCCTTGGTCCAACTCGCTATATCTGCCAGCTCCTAAGGCGCGTTATGCAATCGCCTACCTAGGCTGGCAAGATAGGGGGCGCTAGAGCTTAAAGAATGAGGGAGTGTGTTGGTGGCAAATTTTGATCTCGTAGTTCTCGGTGGCGGTAGTGGTGGATACGCAGCAGCCCTTCGCGCTTCACAGCTCGGGCTCTCCGTAGCTCTCATCGAGAAAGATAAGGTCGGCGGAACTTGCCTGCATCGCGGATGCATTCCAACTAAGGCCCTACTCCACGCAGGTGAAGTCGCAGATAGCGCACGCGATTCATCCCATTTCGGAGTCAATGCAACTTTCAACTCCATCGATATGACCGGAGTCAACTCCTATAAAGATGGCGTCATCGCTGGGCTGCATAAAGGATTGCAAGGTCTCGTTAAGTCTCGTGGCATCACATACGTAGAAGGTGTTGGGCGCCTCGTTTCCAATAACACAGTCGATGTCAATGGCACGGCCTATGTTGGAAAGAACATTGTTCTTGCAACTGGTTCCTACGCCCGCACATTGCCAGGACTCGATATTGATGGCGATCGCGTTATTACATCTGATCACGGTACCTCTCTGAACTATGTTCCCAAGAGCGTCATTGTTTTAGGTGGCGGCGTTATCGGATGTGAATTCGCATCTGTCTGGAAATCATTTGGTTCAGAAGTCACCATCATTGAAGGCCTTCCACATCTGATCGCTCTTGAAGATGAGTCATCGAGTAAGTTGCTTGAGCGCGCATATCGCAAGCGCGGAATTAACTTTGAGCTGGGTGTTCGCTTTAAATCTCATAAAGTCGATAAGAAGGGCGTTACAGTCACTCTCGAAGATGGCCGCGAATTCACAGCAGATCTGCTTCTTGTTTCAGTCGGACGTGGCCCTGTTACCGATGGCGTTGGATACCAAGAAGTGGGTATCGCAATGGATCGCGGATACATCACTGTCGATGACCACTGCCGCACCAATATCCCTGGCATCTTCGCAGTTGGTGACATCATCCCTACTCTTCAGCTTGCACACGTCGGATTCCAAGAAGGAATTCTCGTTGCAGAGACGATTGCAGGACTTAACCCACGTCCAATCAATTACGACGGCGTTCCACGTGTTACCTACTCTGAACCAGAAGTTGCCTCCATGGGACTCACAACAAAGGTTGCAAAAGAGCGTGGTTATGATGTTGTTGAGCTTGATTACAACTTGGCCGGTAACGGTAAAGCGCAGATCCTTAAGACTGCAGGCTCTATCAAACTTATTGCACAGAAGAATGGTCCAGTCCTTGGCATTCACATGGTCGGTGCACGCGTTGGGGAATTAGTCTCTGAAGCACAATTGATCTTTAACTGGGAGGCATCAGCAGATGATGTTGCACCACTCCTTCATGCACACCCAACGCTGTCGGAGGCTATGGGCGAAGCTCATATGGCTCTTGCAGGCAAACCACTTCACTCACACGGTTAAGTAAGAGGAGAAAATAGCGATGTCATTCTCAGTCACAATGCCAGCTCTCGGTGAGAGCGTCAGTGAAGGAACAGTTACTCGTTGGCTCAAGAACGAAGGCGACATGGTCGCTGTAGATGAACCACTCCTTGAAGTATCAACCGATAAAGTCGATACAGAGATCCCATCTCCTGTTGCAGGAATTCTCACAAAGATTGTTGTTGCCGTTGACCAGACTGTTGCAGTCGGTGCCGAACTTGCAGTGATTGCAGATAGCGCTGGCGCATCTGCTCCAGCACCTGTGGCTCCTGTTGCAGCACCTGTTGTTGCAGCTCCTGCTCCCGTTGCTCCAACTCCCCCACCTGCGACACCAGTAGCTGCACCGGTCGCTGCTCCAGTTGCATCTAGTGGCGGAACTGTCATCACAATGCCAGCACTCGGTGAATCTGTAAGCGAAGGAACTGTTACTCGCTGGCTTAAGAACGTGGGCGATTCGGTTGCAGTAGATGAAGCACTCCTTGAAGTTTCCACAGATAAGGTCGATACAGAGATCCCATCACCAGTTGCTGGAACTCTCCTTGCCATCGATGTTGCAGTTGATACAACTGTTGCAGTCGGCGCACGTCTTGCTCTCATTGGTGTTTCAGGTTCTGCACCAGCACCAGCTGCGCCGGCGCCTGTTGCACCACCGGTTGTAGTTGCACCTGTTGCTCCAACTCCCCCTCCAGCACCTGTTGCTGCAGCGCCCGTAGCTCCAGCTCCTGTTGCAGCTGTTGCTCCTGTTGCTCCTGTGTCACAACCACAAGATGCTTATGTGACTCCTATTGTTCGAAAGCTTGCTAATGATCTTGGCGTCAATCTTGCCTCTGTGCGCGGAACAGGAATCGGCGGACGTATTCGTAAAGAAGATGTTGAAGCAGCTGCACCTAAATCAGCGGTCACAGCAGTTGCATCCACACCAGTTGCCACAGCAACTCCATCTGCACCACGTCCATCTGCTGCAGTTGCATCCCCTCTTCGCGGAACCACAGTGACAATGTCACGACTTCGCAAAGTCATTGCAGCTCGCATGGTCGAATCCCTTCAGGTCTCAGCGCAGCTGACAACAGTGATCGAAGTAGATGTCACGAAGATTGCGCGTTTGCGCGATCGTTCCAAGGCAACATTTGAAGCACGTGAAGGCGTCAAGCTTTCATTCCTTCCATTCTTCGCAGTCTCAGTCTGTGAAGCACTTAAGCAACACCCAGTACTGAACTCATCTGTTGAAGGCGATCAGATTATTTATCATGGTGCAGAACACCTCGGTATTGCAGTCGATACTGAACGCGGTCTCCTTGTTCCTGTCATTCACAATGCTGGTGACTTGAACATGGGCGGCGTTGCTCGCAAGATTGCAGACCTTGCAGCTCGCACACGCGATAACAAGGTGACTCCTGATGAACTCGGTGGCGGAACATTTACTCTCACCAATACAGGCTCACGTGGTGCACTCTTTGATACACCAATTATTAATCAGCCACAGGTAGCAATCCTGGGTCTTGGTGCAATCGTTAAGCGCCCAATGGTCGTCAAGGGTGAAGACGGTGGTGAGACTATTGCTATCCGTTCCATGGTCTATCTCGGTCTTTCATATGATCATCGCGTTGTCGATGGCGCAGACGCTGCTCGTTTCTTGGTAACTCTTAAAGAGCGCCTCGAAGGTGGAGCATTCGAATCTGATTTGGGTCTCTAACTTTTATGTCAGTCCCACAACGCATTGCGATTACGGGCGCATCAGGACTTATTGGCACAGCACTCGTTGGCCATCTCAAGAGTGAAGGTCACACTGTGCAGCGCTTTGTGCGCAGAGCTGTTGTTGCACCTGATGAAATTCAGTGGGATCCAAAGACAGGATTTGTTGATATCGAAGCCCTGCGTGGCGTCGATGCAATCATCCACCTAGCTGGTGTCGGAGTCGGCGATAAGCGTTGGAGTAAGAAATACAAATCTGAGATTTTGAATTCACGCCTGCTAGGAACAACAGCAATTGCTAATGCAGTCAATGAAGTAAAGCCACAGGTATTTATCTCCGCCAGCGCAATCGGTTGGTATGGAGAATCTGGTAACCGCTCTGTGATTGAGTCAGATCGCGTGGGCGATGACTTCCTCGCCGCTGTCTGTCGTGAATGGGAAGGCGCAGCTGATCTGGTCACAGATGTTCGCACCGTCAAAATTCGTACAGGTCTAGTCCTCGATCCCACCGGCGGAGCACTGGGCAAAATGCTTCCGCTCTTTCGTTTAGGCCTTGGTGGAAAACTGGGTAACGGTAAGCAGTGGTGGTCTTGGATTACTCTGCACGATGTCATCCGCGCCATCACCTTCTTACTTGAAAATAAAGTCTCAGGGCCCGTCAATCTGACTTCTCCTAACCCTGTTACCAACCAAGAGTTCACCTCAGCACTTGCTCGCGCGATGCACCGTCCAGCTCTCTTTCCAGCACCAGCAATTGCTTTGAAGATTGCACTGGGTGGCTTCTCATCAGAAATTTTGGGAAGTAAGAAGGTTGTTCCACAAGCGTTAACTGATGCTGGCTTTACATGGGATTACCCACACATCACCAACGCTCTGACTGCCTTAATTCAGGAGTAGCTCCTGCGCTGCAAGACGTCCTGATAAAAGAGCTCCATTTTGTGAAGGCGCAGTGCGATAGTCACCGGCGATAAATACTCCATCTGCATAATGCGATGACCCAATTCCATGCGATCCAACGCCAAAGATTGGAAGTGATTTAGGAATCTCATACTTTGCAATCAATTGCCAGTCAGAAGTAGATACTCCCCATAGGACTGAAAGGTGCCTGCGCACTTCAGACTCTGAAGCAAAGTCAATCGTTGTTGAAGATAGCAGCGCTTTGCCAGGGGGCGCATAACTGGGGACCATATTGGAAATTGCAATCGAGTTAATGACAGGGCCTCGTACTTGTCCATCAAGCAATAGATTCTTAGAAGAAGTCATGCCTATTGGAATCTCGTGATACCAGGTTGTGCTCGCAGCAAGCTTGGGAACATTTGGAATATCAAGAAGTTGCGCAGCCGTTGTGAGATCAGTGGCAACGATGACAGCATCTGCTTTGCATTGACTCAAGGCATCTATGCGAGAGTTCAGATGAATTATTCTCACGCGCTTTGCAAGAGCTTTGGACAACTCCCCTGCACCTTGTGCCGGCAAGCCAGGTTTGCCTGAGATAAAGGAGCGAATAATCTCCTTGCCGCTTACAGAATCAACGCTGCCGGGAGATGTCAGGAATACGCCAGAGAGAAATGGTTTGAGAACGCGCGTGTAGAGATTTCCATACTTCAACAGCTCATCTTCAACAGATACTCCTGGCTTTGACGCGCTGGTCAGATATGAGACAAAGCGTAACTTTGTCAGGATTGATCCCGTTGCTGGGTTCAATGCAGAGAAGGGATGGCTTCGAGGATCACCGAGAGAGATCGTGGATGATCCAAGTGCAATATCGATTAAGCGAGATGCTTCTACAAAATCAAGCTCATCGATGATGCCTAGTCGCACTAGTTCTGGGTACCTGGCATTTATGAGTTGAAAACCTCGGTCGAGTCGATATCCATCAATGACATCGGTGGCAACTCTTCCTCCCACGCGATCACTGGATTCAAATACTTCAACATCACACCCTGCATCTTGCAAAGTGATCGCTGCACTTAAGCCAGCTAAACCTGCTCCGATAATGGCGACTTTCTTATCGGACACTAATTTCACGCGCCTTGTCGATAATCGTTGCAACGGCTCTAATTTGTGCAGGAGTTATCGGCCACTCATTCTTACCTTCGAGAGCACCTGCAACAGCGAGATAGAAGAGTCCATAATTACCAGGAACGGATTCAATCTCCTCGCGCACATCACCACGTTGGATGTAAGCCTTCGATGATGTGGGAACGCTCCAGATTCCACCATCAGGAAAACTTCCTGCGCGCAATAGCGCCTCTTGCGGATCTAGCTCTTCAATAATGAGTGCACCCTCGGTTCCCAGAACGCGAATACGAGGACCCACCGAACCAGAAATCGCACTGACGGAACAGTAGGAATCAACTCCTGAGTGATGGCGCAGATTTAGAACCACATCATCTTCAGAATCCCCGCGAATCTTTCTCACACTTGCATAGGTCAGATCTGCAGGACCAAAGCAATCAAGAGCTGTTGAAAGCAAATGTGTCTGCAGATCCAGCAGGAGTCCGCCACCTTCTGCAGGGGATAATGATTCACGCCATGCTGCAGGATTGAGTTGTGGACGATATCTCTCAAAGCGAGAGTCAAGACGAAAGACTGTGCCAATCAAGCCATTTGCTGCAACTTTCTTGATGGTCAAGATGTCGCTATCCCATAACCTGTTATAGAACGCGGTTACGGCAACGCCAGATTTCTCACTCGCGCTCAAGATACTTTCTGTCTCTGCAAGTGTGCGGGCCATCGGCTTTTCAACGACTACCGGAATTCCGAATTTGATTGCAGCGAGTGCATGTTCTGCGTGAACTGCGTTAGCCGATGCCACAACAACGAGATCTAAATCTTGTGCAAGAAAATCACCGAAATCCGTTGTTACTTTCGTGAGAGGGAAATCCTCTTTCGCCTGCCGTGTGCGAGTGGAATTGCCGGTGAGTACCGTTGCCACATCAAATCCGCAGCCCTTAAGTAAAGGTGCGTGAAATGAGCGGCCTGATAACCCATAGCCGGCAATTCCTACGCGCATAGCAAATTACTTATTCTGTAACTTAGAAGGCCACCAGATCTTTGGACCAATCTCGTGAACGAGAGCTGGTACCAAAATTGAGCGAACAATGATGGTGTCAAGGAGAACACCAAATGCCACCGCAAAGCCAAGCTGGGCAAGAGGAACAAGTGGGAGCAATCCAAGGACGGCAAATGTTGCTGCCAGGACGATTCCCGCCGATGTAATCACGGCGCCAGTAACAGTAACTCCCTTAATCACACCGGCTCGCGTTCCAATCTTCTGCGATTCTTCACGGACACGAGTCATCAAGAAGATGTTGTAATCGATTCCGAGTGCCACCAAGAAGATGAAGGCAAAGAGTGGGAATGCATTATCTGCCCCTGCAAATCCAAAGACATGGTTGAAGACCAGCGCACATACACCGAGAGTCGCAAAGTAGGACAAGACAACAGTGCCGAGCAATACGACTGCGCTCAAGATGCTTCGCAGGAGTAATCCGAGGATCAAGGTAATAACAAACAAGATGATTGGGATGATTGTCTTGTTGTCACGATTATTTGCAGTGCGCACATCGAAGTAGACGGCGCTTGTTCCACCAACGAGAGATGTTGCATCTGCAGCATGAGCAAGTCGACGGATCTCAGGAATGTCATTTCCTGCCTCCACGCTATCGGGCGCTTTATCAAGAGTGACGTTGAGAATCGCGCGATCACCAACAACCTTCATTGCAGGAAGCGGTTGTCCAGGCACTGCAAAACCATCCAACTGCGGAGAAATATCGGTAACACCAGGTGCGTTCTTCAGAGCTGCCGTTACGGCGCCAACCTTGTCCACAGAGACAACAACTTGGGTTGGATCCCCTTCTCCGCCTGGGAAGTGCTTTGTCAGCAACTTCTGTCCGACAACAGATTCAGGATTTCCCGTAAAGGAGTCAACGGTTCCAAGGCCATCAGCCTTAAGGGTTGTAGATGCGAATGCGAAGAGTAGGAGAACTGTTCCAGAAATAACCCAGGCCTTTCGAGGATTGCGTTCAATGGAACTTCCAACTTTGGACCAAGTTCCCGAGAGCACATGATCATCTCCATCATGATGAGGAATGCGAGGCCAGAAAATCCATCGACCAAAGATCAAGAGCAGGGCTGGAAGAAGAGTGAGAATTGTGATCATCGAACAGACGATGCCAATCGCACCGACAGGGCCAAGGCTTGCAGTATTTGTTAATTGGCTAAAGAGAAGGATGAGAAGAGAGATTGAAACTGTTGCACCCGATGCAAGAATCGGTTCCCAGACTCCCTTATAGGCAGCGCGCATTGCATCGAAACGATTCTCGTAGAGATGAAGTTCTTCTCGATAACGAGCGATAAGCAGAAGTGCGTAGTCGGTAGCCGCACCGATTACAAGAACTGAAAGAATTCCCTGCGATTGACCATCAACATCAATGATGTCGTTCTTTGCCAGCAGATAAACAATTCCGCCCGCGGTCGAGAGTGCAAATAGAGATGAGAGCAAAGGAATAATCCAAAGAACTGGCGAACGGTAAACAACAATAAGGATGACGGCCACTACTGCCAGAGTTGTGAGAAGAAGTGTTGAGTCAAGAGTTTCAAAAGCACCGAAAAGATCTCCTAAGAGTCCTCCAGGGCCGGTTACGTAATGAGAAACCCCATTTGCCTCAGCAATAGGCTTAATATCTTCACGCAACGCATCGATAACTGCAGGCAGAACTGGCTTGTCATTGGGCAGTAGCTTTGAAATTGCATTGCCATCAAGTGGAACGTTGGCAAGGATTGCTTCACCATCTTGTGATGGAAATACTGAGATTACTTCACCCGGAGCTAGGTAGTCAGAAATTTTCGCATCGGTGCCTTCAAGTGTGAGAGCTCCAACGCCAACCATATGATCATTGATTGCTCCCAGAGTTGCAGGACTTACCTTGCCTTCAAAGAGAATAAGAGCTGGAAAGTTAAATGAATCCTTGCTGGAAAACTTTGCTATCTCATCTGCCGCAAGTGTTGCTTCAGCACCTTTAGGCAAGAATGAAGAGTTGTTATTCTCCTGAACTGAAGTCAGCTTTCCAAAGAGGGGTCCGAAGATGCCTACGATAAGGAACCAGATAATGACCACCAGCATGGCGATGGCAAATGGCTTACGGGATTTTTGAACGGTAGTTGTCGACACGATAGAAGAGGCCTTTCGGGCTGTGATGAATACGCAATTCGCGAGAGCGCTAGCCTACCTTTAGGCTGTACTCGTGCCCCCATTCAGCGCAGGTTCACAGGAAGAATTAATGATGACACCTCTGGAGCTCACCCGCGCAGGGCTTGTTGAGTACACCGAGGCGCTCTCTGATCAGCGAAGAATTCATTTAGAAGTTGCTCAAGGAGTTCGTCCTAACTCATTGCTTCTTCTTCAACATCCATCGGTATACACAGCAGGAAAGAGAACTACAGAACTGGAAAAACCTACTGATGGCACACCTGTCATTGATGTCGATCGTGGTGGCAAAATCACATGGCACGGCCCAGGACAACTCATTGGTTATCCGATTGTGAAGTTAGCTAAACCGACAGAACTAGTTGGCTTTGTCCGCGAGATTGAAGCCGGGATTATCAAGGTCTGCACTGAATTTGGAATAATTACCCAGAGAGTTGATGGGCGCTCGGGAGTCTGGGTATGTGATGAGCGCGGAGATCGCAAGATTGCAGCCATCGGGATCCGCGTGGCCCAAGGGGTGAGCATGCATGGCTTTGCTCTCAATGTGAATCCAGAGCTGGAAGCATTCAATAGAATCATCCCCTGCGGTATCTCTGATGCGGCAGTAACCTCAATGGCCGTTGAGCTCTCACGAGATATTTCGGTTGATGAAGTAATACCTGCAGTTGAAAAGTATTTATTGGAATCTCTGATGAAGGTGAGCGCATGACTATCGCACCCGAAGGTCGCAAGTTACTTCGCATCGAAGCGCGCAATACCGAGACTCCGATCGAACGTAAACCTGAGTGGATTAAGACTCGCGCCAACATGGGCCCTGAATACACACGACTTCGATCATTGGTTAAGAGCGAAGGTCTTCACACAGTCTGCCAAGAAGCAGCATGTCCTAATATCTTTGAATGTTGGGAAGATAAAGAGGCAACATTTCTTATCGGTGGCGATCGTTGCACCCGTCGCTGCGATTTTTGCAATATTGATACCGGCAAGCCTGAAGAGCTCGATCGTGATGAACCACGTCGCGTAGCCGAATCAGTGCAATCAATGGGTTTGAAATACGCAACGATCACTGGCGTCACTCGCGATGATCTCGCTGATGAAGGAGCTTGGCTCTATGCCGAGACTATCCGCATGGTGCACGAACTCAACCCAGGTACAGGCGTTGAGATGCTTGCTCCAGATTTCAGCGGTAATCCTGTCTATCTCAATGAAGTATTTGAAACTCGCCCTGAGGTCTTTGCACATAACTTGGAGACCGTGCCACGTATCTTCAAGCGTATTCGCCCTGCCTTTACTTATGAGCGATCACTGAATGTCATTACCCAAGCGCGCGATTATGGCCTAATCACTAAGTCCAACCTCATTCTTGGTCTGGGTGAAACTCGTGAGGAGATAACTCAGGCTCTCGTAGATCTTCATGCAGCGGGCTGCGATCTCATCACCATTACCCAATACCTACGTCCAACAAATAGGCACCACCCTGTTGAGCGCTGGGTTAAGCCTGATGAATTTGTTGAACTAGCAAAGGAAGCAGAAGATATTGGCTTTAGCGGTGTCATGAGCGGTCCACTTGTTCGTAGTTCATATCGCGCAGGTCGCCTCTATAAGCAAGCACTTGAAAAGCGAAGCGCGCGTGGCTGATCTCGTCTATCCCCCAGTCATCGTTGCAATCAAAGCTTTCTGGAGATACCTGGGATTAAAGTTTGATTTTCACGGTGAAGAAAATATCCCTCGTGATGGTGGCTCTATCTTGGCAATCAATCACATTGGATATTTAGATTTTGCACTGACGGGAACTGCAGCACTTCCTGCAGGTCGCTATGTGAGATTTATGGCAAAGAAAGAAATATTCAATAACAAGCTCGCAGGGCCTTTGATGCGCGGCATGCACCACATCTCCGTCGATCGTGGCAATGGCTCAGCATCCTTTGTCACAGCACTTCGTGCACTGCGCGCAGGTGAAATTATTGGGATTTTTCCTGAAGGAACTATCTCTGTCAGCTTTGAAATAAAGGAATTGAAATCCGGCGCTGTTCGTCTAGCTATGGGAGCGGGCGTTCCCATTGTTCCCACCATTGTCTGGGGTTCTCAGCGCATCTGGACCAAGAAGGTAAAGCGCAATCTGCGCCGCCAGGGAGTGCCGATTACTGTGGCATTTGGTGAACCTTTGTACTTCGATAAGAAATCAGATGTTGAGATAGGTGAGAAGTTACTGCGAGAGACAATGCTGAAAATGCTCCATGAAGTCCAGGAAAAGTATCCAGATTCACATGAAGGCCAGCGTTGGGCACCTGTGCGCCTTGGTGGTACGGCCCCTGCTCCCCTAAACTAACGCGCATGTTTAAGAAGAAGAATAAAGAAGCAAAGATCAAGACTCCTCGTTTTCAGACATTCCGTGATGCATACAAGGTCACCAAGTCTGTAAAGCCATGGATTGGCATCGCCCTCATTCTTATCTTCGTGGTCGTGCTCGTAGTTGGTATCTCTCTCGGAATTATCTTTGGCCATCCTATTTATGGCGGCTTTGTCACGATTCCATTAGCTGCCCTTGCTGCAATGTTCTTCTTCACTCGAATTGCAGGATCTGCTGCTTACTCAACTATTGAGGGCCAGATCGGTGCAGGCGCAAGCGTTCTGATGGCTATCCGTAAGGGATGGACAACAACTCCTGCTGTTGCAGTCAACCGTCAGCAAGATATGGTCCACCGCAGCGTTGGTCGCGCAGGAATTGTTCTCACAGGTGAAGGTGGCTTTGCTGTTCGCCAGATGATCGCAGATGAAAAGAAGAAGTCAGAGCGTTTTGCTCCAGGCGTTCCCATCATTGAAGTCTTCGTTGGCGATGGCGATGGACAAGTTCCTATTCGCAAATTGCAGAAGCATGTAACAAAGCTCCCAAAGAAATTGTCAGCACATCAGATGCGCGAAGTGCGTGCACGCCTGAAGGCTGTGGGCGGAATGTCCTTGCCAATTCCTAAGGGACCAATGCCTAAGGGAGTAAAGATTCGCTAACTAGCGAACTTTCACCAATACCGAATTAGAAAAGCGCTCATTAATTCCGCGCCCATTCTCATCAAAGGTAATTGCAGTAATCAGTGGCATCAAGAGCGCGCAGCGGATCAGGGCTTGAATCGGTGTTACTGCTCCCCCATCTGAGAAACGAATGACTTTAAGACCAACAAGTCGATGGCCAAATGAGGCTCCACCAAATGCGACAAGAAGGCTGTATTCAAGGAAGAAGAGAAGCAAGGTGGGAACTCGAGCTCCTGGAACCCGCTCTGAGAAGGAGCCACTTCCTGCAAAGAAGCCCAGTGAAATCGCGTAACAAGCCAGCCAGTCGATAGTGACTCCTAGGAGGCGACGACCTTGGCTTACGCGTGGATACATAGGAGCGAGCCTAGCCTCTTGCGTCCGAGCCTGCGATGTGAGCCATCCGATGGCGATGTAACACGGATGTAACACCAAAATTATGACTTTTTTACTTGGGAGAACTAGCCTTCACTCCATCAGCGGTACTCAATGCGGAGTCGGCTGGGCGATAAACAGCCTCAATTGGAGTACACAATATGTTTAAGAATTCATCAGAAATTTTTGCATACATCAAAAAGGAAGATGTAAAGCTCGTCGATGTGCGCTTTACAGATCTTCCAGGAATTCAGCACCACTTCAACGTACCTGTTGAGTCATTCGACGAAGCAGTCTTCACAGACGGTCTGATGTTCGATGGTTCATCAATTCGCGGATTCCAGTCAATCCACGAGTCAGATATGAAGTTGCTTCCAGTTCCAAGTTCAGCATTCATCGATCCATTCCGTCTTGAAAAGACTTTGGTCATCATCTTCTCTGTTCACAACCCAAGTGATGACACTCCTTACTCACGTGACCCACGTGGCGTTGTGAAAAAGGCTGTTGATTACTTGAAGTCAACAGGAATCGCAGACCAGGCATTCTTCGCACCTGAGGCTGAGTTCTATGTCTTTGATGCAGTCCGCTTTAAGACAGGAATTAACGAGGCTTACCACCACATCGATTCATATGAAGGTGCGTGGAATACAGGAATCGTTGCAGACCCAGATGGAACACCTAACCGTGGTTATCGCACACGCATTAAGGGTGGTTATTTCCCTGTATCTCCAACAGATCAGTTTGCAGACCTTCGTGATGAGATGGTTATGGAACTCGGTCGCGCAGGCCTACTCGTTGAGCGTTCACACCACGAAGTGGGAACAGCTGGCCAGATGGAGATCAACTACCGCTTTACAGACATTCTCACAGCAGGTGATGAATTGATGAAGTTTAAATACATCATTCGTAACGTTGCATGGGAAGGTGGCAAGACCGCAACATTTATGCCAAAGCCACTCTTCGGAGATAACGGTTCAGGTATGCACGTTCACCAGTCACTTTGGAAAGATGGCAAGCCACTCTTCTTCGAAGCTGGCACATATGGCGATCTCTCAGATATGGCACGCTGGTATATCGGTGGACTCTTGAAGCATGCACCATCACTTCTTGCATTCACCAACCCAACAGTTAACTCATACCGTCGTTTGGTTCCAGGTTATGAAGCTCCAGTAAACCTTGTTTACTCAGCTCGTAACCGTTCAGCATGTATCCGTATTCCAATTACAGGATCATCACCAAAGGCAAAGCGCGTTGAATTCCGTTGCCCAGATCCATCATCAAACCCATACCTCGCATTTGCAGCAATGCTCATGGCTGGTATCGATGGAATCATGAACAAGATCGAACCACCTGCACCAGTTGATAAGGATCTCTACGAGCTTGATGCATCAGAGGCCGCGCTGATCCCACAGGTTCCAGGTTCACTTGATGCAGTTCTTGATTCACTTGAGAAGGATCACGCATTCCTCACTAAGGGTGGAGTCTTCACAGAAGACCTCATCTCTACATGGATTGAGTGGAAGCGTAAGAATGAAGTTGATTACGTACGTCTGCGTCCGCATCCAGCTGAGTTCGAGCTCTACTACGACATCTAGATAGTAGTTATCGCTCTATAGGAAGCCCCGCCAGCAATGGCGGGGTTTCTTCATTTCCAGGTCGCAGCCCTACTCAATACATAGGAGAATTACCTTATGAGCCCGAAAATCGCCGAAGCAACAATTGGCGAACAACGGGCTATGCGTCAAAGACAGATCATTGATGCAGCCATGTCTCTCGCACTTGAATCTGGGGCGCCATCTGTAACCGTAGCAGCGGTGGCAAAGCGTGCTGGAATATCGCGCTCATTGGTCTATGAATATTTCTCCTCCTCGGCAGACCTCATTGCAGATTTGGTTCTTGAGGAGCTTGAGTACTACAAGATGCGATTGATGACGGCTGTCGAGGGTATCAATGACCCATATGAATATATTGAACTCTGGATTTCAGAGGCACTGCAATATGTGGCAGATGGTAGACATTTACTTGTGAAGAGCCTCAATAGCGTTGCAGCACCTGAGTTTCGAAAAGCTGAGATTTCTCAAGGTCATAGAAATATGATGGCGACAATCATTGAGCCGCTTAAAGAAGTCTCTATCTCAGACCTGGGATTAGCTGTCACTTATCTACAAAGTGCGATTGATGCGGCAGCAAAGAGAATAGATGCTGGAAATGATGCGGCGCTCGAAATCCGCCATGCGCAATCATTTGCGATAGCAGGACTTCGAGCGCTAGCTCAAAACTAGAAGGGCAACAATCCGTCGAACTTGAAGGTGATGAACTTATCTTCACTGCGATCACTTGAAGCGTTGTGATCATTAGTTACATAGATGACGCACTTGGTATGTACGCAATCACCATCTTTGAAGTACTTATCCAGCTTCATTGTAATTTTGCCCGTAGGTGCCTTTGCACCCATCTGCTGATCTGCAGCTACCGCTGAAACCCATAACTTGCTCGCCTTGGAAGGATTGCAAGCAGTTGGCGCTTCGCCCTTTACCTTGGGTGCCATGCACTGTGAGAGGTAGAGGCCATGAGTTGTTGGCATACCTGAGAGCTTTACGGTGATAACAGGGTTCTTCTTTGAAACCTTGTTCTGTGGGGTAATTGTTACCTTGGTTGCTGCGCTAGCTCCGGTGGTGCTGATAGCTAAGAACGCTACGGCCATGATTGCTACAAACTTCTTCAATTTCTTCTCCTATTTCATTTAATACGGTGAGAGGAAGGGTATTTCTATGCGCAGAATTCTTTATGCGACAGATGAAGCGCGTTTGTCGAGAACCTGTATAGGAGCTGTGACCGATATCATTTCTCCATGCTCTCTGAAGTTCTGACATTCGTCTTCTTCATTCTCATAGGTCTTGAGATTCGTGAAGGTTTGAATAAGCCTAAAGATGCAATTCTTCCCGCACTTGCAGCCCTCGGTGGAATGATTATGCCGGCGATCATCTTCATTGCAATGATCCCAGGTTCTGATGCGTGGGCCGTTTCGATGCCTACGGATGTGGCGCTAGCAATAGGGGCGCTGAGCATTCTTGGCAAACGAGTCAATCCAGCTGTTCGCCTCTTCCTCTTAACTCTTGCAGTAGCCGATGATTTCTTCTCACTCGTTGTCATAGGAATCTTCTTTAGGCAAGATCTACACCTTGGTAGTGCCATCTACACACTCGGTGCCGCATCTATCGGTTTCCTTCTACCGTTCAGACATCGTCTCATCGTAATACTTTCACCAATCGCCACTTTTGCAATAATTCCTATCTATATCTTCATCAATCTCCTGACCAAATTGGATTTCTCTCTTTCCACCGAAAGCATCGTCGTTGCAGTCGTTGTGGCTCGAGTAATTGGGAAGGTTCTAGGCATCACCCTCTTTACCTATCTTGCTACTCGCTTCACATCCCTCAAGCTTCCGCCAGCACTTGATCTCAAAGAGATAGTGGGCGTTGGCTTTCTTGCGGGTATGGGTCTGACAGTTTCAATAGTCATTGCAGAAATAACACTGCAGACGGAGAGTGAACTTGCTCAAGTTCGGATGGGGCTCTTCTTTGCTGCAATTCTTTCGGGATTGCTAGGCGTGCTGTGGCTTAAGCGTTTTCCTGCCTCTTTATAGAACTACGTGCCACGAGGTAATAACCAATAAATCCGATTAAGAGAGCGAAGAAGACGCCAAGGTTTGCATAAGCCCAGGCTCCATCTTTGCCACCAAAGATTCTTAAGAAATATCCCTGCCATGAGAGCCAACTTGCAAAGGAGTTCGTTACAAAGCCCCAGCCAACAAATGTGCCGATTGCCATCACTGAAATGGAACCCATATTCCATGATCCATATCGACCGTTAACCTTGTAGAGATCTACCTCGTGATAGCTCTTGCGCAGCAATACATCGGTAACAAAAATCGCCGACCAAACAGCTATCGGAACACCGAGAGTGATCAGAAAACCCTGGAATGGGAAGAAGAAATCATCTGCAATCCACACAAAATAGATTGCGCCAAGAAGCATAAGAACGGCATCGATAGATGCAGCCACATGGCGCTTCACAGGAAGACCAATGGATATAAGAGTTAAACCGGATGAGTAGAGGTTGAGAATCGCTCCCCCAACCAAGCCCAATATGGCTACCAGTGCGAAGATGATCAAGTACCAGCTAGGAAGAATTGTTGTGAGTGCGCCAATTGGATCACTTGCAATAGCCTCAGATAAATCATTATTGCTTGCCGATAATGCAGCGCCATAAATAACAAGAATGATGGGCACAACCGATGCTCCAAAGACTGTCCACCCAATGACCGCTTTACTCGATGTAGTCCTAGGTAAATAGCGTGAATAGTCCGCAGCTGCATTTACCCAACCCAGCCCAATACCTGTAGCTCCAAAGATCATGGCACCGATGAAGCCTTGCGTGCTTCCCGATGGGAGTGCAGAGATGACATTCCAATCAACCTTGCTCACAGTGAGGGAGATGTACACGCCTGTCATCACTATTGTGACAATTGTGAGTACACGTTGAATGCGCATAATGACTGTAAATCCAAGAACGCCAGCCGAGACAGTCAGACCCACTGCGATTACAAAACCAATAACCATCGCGGTGTTGTGATCTAAATTGCCTAAACGGATAAAGACCGTGCCTGTCGCCAGCGTTGCAAGTGAGATTAGAACAATTTCCCACCCCACGAAGAGTAGATAGGAGAGAAACCCAGGAATTATTGCTCCTTTCACGCCAAAGGTTGCCCGCGATAGCACCATCGTTGGCGCATTCGACTTCTTTCCTGCAAGTGAGCTCACACCAACCAAGAGGAATGAAAGAACCGTGCCAAGAATTGCAGCAGCAGTCGCCTGCCAGAATGAAATTCCAAAACCAAGAAAGAATGAACCGTAAGAGAGCGCTAGAAGTGAGACATTTGCACCACACCAAGGCCAGAAGAGGGAGGATGCCTTACCTTGTCGCTCACTCTCGTCAATGACGTTAGTGCCGTTGAGTTCTAGGTTCATGCGAGTAGGTTAGAGGTTTAGGCTTGATTTTTCTTAGTCAAGGAAGAAGTCGAGCAAGAAATCTTTAGTTCCGGGCACCACTGAATACTTCTCAAGATCTGTGATTCCTTCGGATGCTAGAACTTCATCATCGACAAAGAAATTACCTGTGCATTCCTTCGAATTGCGATTGAGGATGATGTAGGCAGAGTCAGAGAGAATCTCTGGTGTGCGACAAGTAGCAGTATCAATCCCAGGGATCATTTGAAGAGCTGCGGTATCAATTGCCGTGCGGGGCCAGAGCGCATTGACTGCGATTCCATCACGCTTGAATTCTTCTGCCATGCCCAATACGCACATGCTCATTCCATACTTAGCCATCGTGTAGGCAACATGGTTCTTAAACCATTTTGGTTTCATCGATAGCGGTGGCGATAGGGTCAAAATATGTGGGTTACGTCCAGCCTCTGCTGATTCGCGAAGGTGTGGAATCGCAGCCTGAGAAGTCAAGAAAGTTCCGCGAACATTGACATCGAACATGAGGTCAAAACGCTTTGCAGGGGTCTCCTCTGTGCGAGTTAAATTGATGGCGCTGGCATTGTTAATCAAGATATCGATGCCACCGAACTCTTTGGCGGCTTGTGCTATTGCGGCTGCAATCTGACTCTCATCTCGCAGGTCGCACTGAATAGGAAGTGCTGTTCCACCAGCTGCGCGAATCTCTTCGGCTGCTGTGTGAATAGTTCCTGGAAGCTTGGGATTTGGATCTGATGTCTTTGCAGCAATGGCAACCAATGCCCCATCTTGGGCTGCTCGAAGGGCGATGGCTAAACCAATACCGCGTGATCCTCCTGTAATGAATATGCGCTTACCTTGAAGTGACATCTACTTTCCCTTCTTTGACATAAATTTCATAAATGCTTCAGCTGCTTCTTCTGATTGAAGAGCGAGGGCAAAGAGTTGGAACTCGGCAAGCATGACTGCCGACACAGCATCATGGCTTCCTGCCTTCATGAGGGCCTTGGTATTTAAAACCGCTTTCGGTGGCTGCTGGGCAATCTTCTCAGCGATCACAAGAGCCGCACTTTCTGCATCTGAATCAATCTGAGCAATCAGCCCCATCTGAAGTGCTGCATCCGCTCCAAAGGATTCACCGGTCATGAAAATCTTCGCAGCGCGCTGATAGCCCACAAGTGCTGGGAAGAGTCTTGTTGAGCCAGCCTCGGGAACTAATCCAAGAGATGTGAAAGGCATCGAGAAGTTTGCAGTTGGAGAAGCAACAACAACATCGCAATGAAGCAGCATCGTTGTACCAACACCAATGGCATTGCCTTTGACTGCTGCAAGCAGAGGCTTAGGAAACTCCAAGAGTGAGCCTAAAAATTTGGCGACTACAGAATCTTTTTCAGTCGGTGGGTTAGACATAAAATCTCGGATGTCATTGCCAGCGGTGAAGTGATCGCCTTCGCTGGTGATGAGAACGCATCGAATTGCAGGGTCTTCGGCTGCTTGATTGAGTTGAGAAGCCAAGCCCGCATACATATCCCGAGTAATCGCATTCATCTTCTCGGGACGGTTTAAGCGTAGTACGAGCGTCTGCCCCTGATTCGAGGTCGTAATTTCCGTCATTGGAGCATCTTAAAGGGCGGCAAAGGTAAATCAATAGTTGCTTCCAGGAGCATACTTAGGGCTATAGCAACGGAGAGGTCGCTGTAATGTCTAGAGATATAACAATCACCACCAGAGAATTATCCCCATTTGAGCAGTTAGTTCTAGGTCTGCTCTGTGACGGCAAGACAAACTCCGCAATTGCCCGTGAGACCAATCACACGGAGAAAGTTGTTGAGAACACAATCAGCCGATCAGCCAAAGCATTTGGAATTACTTCCGATGGAGATACAAATATTCGAGTGCTCCTAGCACTTGCATTCCGCACTCATTATGGCGATGCAGCATTTGATCGTTTAGCTGTTCCTTGTTCTCATATGGAGTTAAACGGCGAAGGCCAAGCGATTTGTAATCGCGACGTTCACTAACGCTTTACATTATCTACATCACATTATTTCTGGTGCTAGCCCTCACGCATTTTCTTAAGGTGGTAGCACTCAGCATATTTCTCTCTTAACGCATGCCCTAGGTATGTAATTTGCATAGCGCTTAAATATTTAAGGGCTATAAAAAGGAGAGAAATTAAATGAAACGCAAGAATTTTGACAAGATTGTCACCGCTGTCGGTTTTGGGCTCACAGTATTTCTATTTGTAGCGGCCGGACTTCTTAACTGGGGAGCATCTTTTGCCCAAGACTCAGTCAAGAGCCAACTCGAAAATCAGAACATTTCATTCCCTGCAGCCGAAGCTATGCCAGAGGCCACAAAGGATCAACTCGCTAAGTGGGCGAACATGCAGGTAGTTACTGGAGAAATGGCTCGCGATTACTCTGATCTTTACATCTGGGAACATATGAAGGGCTCTTCTATTGCTGCAGTTGGAAAGCCAGCAACATATTCAGAAGTATCCGGTATGTATATGGGGCTCGTACGAGGTGGAAGCTCTGACACTGCACAGATCGCCAAACTCGGTGACTTACGTCAGACACTGTTCATGGGTAATACTTTGCGCGGAATGCTTCTTGAAGCATATGCATTCGGCACTATGGGAGTTATTGCAGGATATGGAGCAATTGCAGCACTTGTCGGAGGGCTTCTAATGCTCCTGCTATCAATTGCAGGGTTAGTGCATATTCGTCGCACCCCAGATAGCGCGACGATATAACCCTCAACTCTTTAACTCTCCGTGAAGACTGAGGGAAGAAGGAACCCCGGCCCCTGAGCAATCAGGACCGGGGTTTTCTCATTTCTGCTTCTTAAATCTAGCGCTCAAGCTTTCCTGAGATGAAATCTTCCACCTTGTTATGAGCTTGCTCATCTGTGTATTGAACAGGTGGAGTCTTCATAAAGTATGACGATGGTGAGAGCAGCGCTCCCCCAACCTTGCGATCAAGGCCAATCTTTGCGCAGCGCAGGGCATCGATGATGACGCCTGCTGAGTTAGGTGAATCCCATACCTCTAGCTTGTACTCAAGATTTAATGGGACATCTCCAAATGCGCGACCTTCAAGGCGGACATACGCCCACTTGCGATCATCCAGCCATGGGATGTAATCCGATGGTCCGATGTGAACATTCTTTGCACCCAAATCGTGCTCTAGTTGAGAGGTCACAGAGTTGGTCTTTGAAATCTTCTTCGACTCAAGGCGATCGCGCTCGAGCATATTCTTAAAGTCCATATTTCCACCCACGTTGAGCTGGTAGGTGCGATCAAGGTGAACGCCGCGATCTTGGAACAACTTAGCCATGATGCGGTGAGTAATAGTTGCACCTACTTGGCTCTTGATGTCATCGCCAACAATAGGAAGGCCGGCATCTTCAAACTTTCTAGCCCACACTGGATCAGATGCAATAAAGACTGGCAGAGCGTTAACGAAGGCACATCCTGCATCAAGTGCACACTGTGCGTAGTACTTTGCAGCCTCTTCAGAGCCCACTGGGAGGTAGCAGATGAGGACATCTACCTCTTCCGCCTTCAGCGTTGCAACAACATCGACAGGCGCTGCTGTCGATTCTTGAATTGTCTCCTTGTAATACTTACCAAGGCCATCGAGTGTGACGCCACGCAGAACTGGAACACCAGTCTTTGCCACATCTGAGAACTTGATGGTGTTGTTCTCGCTGGCCCAAATTGCCTCTGAAAGATCTAATCCAACCTTCTTTGCATCAACATCGAAGGCAGCTACAAATTTCACATTGTTGATGTGATACTCCCCGACAACAGCATGCATGAGACCTGGAATCTCTTGGTCAATCGCTGCATCTTTGTAGTAGGTGACTCCCTGTACGAGTGAGTTGGCACAGTTTCCTACGCCAACAATTGCAACACGGATGTCGCCCTTACCGGTGGTGATATTCATTTACTTTTCTCCTCAGTGATGATCATTTCTTTAAGCCATGCGATTTCTCGCTCTAGCGATTCGAGAGAGAAGCGGCGCCACTCCTCGAGATATCTATCTAGTGCAGCAGGAGTGCTGGCTAATTCATTTTTCAAAACCCCTGCCTTCTCTTCCAGGCGGCGCAAGCGCCCCTCCAGAATTCGAACTCGGTTAGGAGTCGTTGTTGGGCTAAAGAATGCAAAGCGCACTCCAAATCCTTCGTCTTCCCACGAATCTGATGTCACCGCGCTATTGAGTAGCTCAAAGCGCTTGATTCCCTTTTTCGTGATTGTGTAGACAATGCGAGTGCGGCGTGATGTCACGCCAATTTCCTTCGCTTCAATCACTTCAGAGATCACCATCCGCTTTAACTGCGGATAGAGGACTGAGAATGAGAGCGCTCGGAATGGGCCGAAGATCGCCATGAGGCGCTTTCGAAGCTCATAGCCGTGCAGCGGACCCTGTGAGAGCAGGCCCAGGAGGGCAAATTCAAGTGATTCTGAACGTGATCGCATTTGCGGTCCTCCTCTCAGGCTATGGCTAGACGATATATCTATTCGATATATCGAGTGCTCATTCAAGCCCATGGGGGCAGAGGGCGCAAATCGACGCGCCTATTGGCTACCTTTGCCTCATGTTCTCCGGAGTCATTCCTACGCGCCTGCCTGAGTACGTGGTGGCTGCGATCATCATCATTATCGCTCCAGGGCCCAGCGTTCTCTTCGTCATCGCTCGAGCTGTTGCCTGGGGGCGAAGAATCTCAGTTCTCACCGTTGCAGGAAATGTGGCGGGCTCCTTTGTTCTATCGACCTTGGTGGCACTCGGAGTCGGTCCAATATTGCAGAAATGGAATATCGCCTACATCGCAGTGCAATGGGCCGGAGGCCTCTATCTGATCTATCTCGGCGTGGATGCCATTCGCAAACGTCAATTGCATGCCGCAGATATGACGAATCAAGGACCGATTGCACCGACTGCGCGTCAATCAATTCGTGATGGTTTTTGGGTGGGCGTTCTTAATCCAAAGGCAATCGTCTTCTTTGCAGCAGTTCTCCCCCAATTCGTAGATATCGATGGTGGACGTGTCACCATCCAATTGGTATTTCTTGGATTAGTTTTCTGCGTGCTCGCATTTATCTCTGATGGAACATGGGGCTTACTGGCCGGAACTGCGCGTGCATGGCTTGCAACAGATAACAAGCGCCTTGAACGACTTCGTGCAACCGGTGGAGTTATCATGATTATTCTTGGTGTCGCCATCTTAATCTCTGCAGTAACTAGTCGATAGCGAGAAGATGAGCCATGCAAAAACCTGATGTTCCAGCAAGAGAGACCATTGCTCCATCTGATCTCACCTTTGGGCTCTCCACCTGCAAGCGATGCCTCTGGCTCAAATATTGGTTTAAATTCGAACTCAAGAAAGAGTTTCCTCTCGTAAAGCCACTGGCTGATTCTCAAGAAGAACATTTTCGCAGAGCATCCATGCAAGATATTGACTCATCACTTAAACCCGGCGTTGTGAAGCAATGGGGACAATGGGTAAAGAGTGCGCCTATCAAAATCAACGGTTTTGAAACTCGCTGGAAAATACTAGGAATCTATGACCTACTAGGTCATTACACAGATGGCTCCGTAGGAATCATTGATTGCAAAGTCTCTGATTCAGATCGTGACAACGGCCCTTTCTATGCGCCACAACTTGAGGCATATGCCCACGCACTTGAGAATCCAGATAAGGGCAAACCCTTCCCTGTTTCATCCATGGGTCTACTTATCTGGAAACTAGCAGGAGTTACCGAAACTGCACAGAGTGAGTTAGCAAGTAACTCTCATGGCTTCGGTGTGAATAAGGTCTATGTTCCCGTCGAACGCGACACTGCTCGTTTTAGCGCAATCCTTGAAGAGCTCATCACCACTATTGAAGGTGGCATGCCTGATTCAGGGCCTGAATGTAATGTATGTAACTATTTGATTAAGCGTGCAGAGCTACAGATTGATTAATCGCTCTCTTCATTATTTTCAACGTTGAGTCCAGATTTCTTCGCCTTCACGGCATAGGTATCAACATATTCTTGACCAGATAACTGCTGAATGCGTTTCATGATCTGATCCGTGACTTCACGCAGATAAAGCAGATCTGATGAGTCGCCTTCAAAATACATAGGTTCGCCAAAGGTAATTCCCACTCGCATAATTTTTGGAATAACAGTTCCAGTGGGCTGGATCTTGTCGGTATTAAACATCGCAATCGGAATAATTGGCGCACCAGATTCAATAGCAAGGCGCGCAATACCTGTGCGCCCCTTATAAAGGCGACCATCAGGTGAACGAGTTCCTTCGGGATAAATACCAAGAGAGTTTCCGCCTGCAAGAACTTCAAGACCTGTAATCAGCGCTGCTTCACTGCGGCGACCACCAGAGCGATCGACAGGAACTTGTCCCAATGCAATAAAGGTGAGCTTCTTCAATAACCCTTTAGGTCCAGGAGATGTGAAGTACTCACTCTTTGCAAGAAAGGTAACTTTGCGAGGAACAACAAGTGGCATAAAGATTGAATCGCTAAAGGAGAGATGATTTGATGCAAGGATCAAAGGGCCAGATGCCGGCACATTGCGCAGACCTTTTACCTTAGGGCGAAAGAGCAACATGAGGAAGGGGGTAAGAAATGCCCGCAAGGTTCCGTAGGGCAGGTTGTTCATAGGCGCTAATTTAGCGTGATTACCCCCCTTTGTGCGAACATAAACCATGAGCAAGCGTGAATCGAGCGATGAATTCGATGATGAACTCGTTAATGCAGAGTTTGAATCAATGGTCGAAGGTCTCTCACTCGATGAATCAACTCCAACAACATATTTGGATGAGTTAGATGCATTTGAAGATCACAACCGATTCACGCCACCTGCAATTGCTAAAAAGAGTCTGAAAGATCAGGTGCGAGATGCACTCCGTGCCATTACTCGATGGAAAAATAATCCGCACAACCAGCATCCTGATGATGGTGCTGCTCTGTAATTTAGGATCTTGCTAAATCGGCAACTCCTACAAGTCCTGCTTCATTTCCGAGCTGTGCACCAATAATTTCTGGGTAAGGATGCTTTCCTGCAAATGGCATGGAACGTTCGAGCGCTTCACGAGTGGGCTTGAGCAAGATTTCCCCAGCATCAATGACTCCCCCACCAATAACAACACACTCTGGGTCAAGAACGACTGCAAGGGAGGCAATACCTGCACCTAACCACTGCGCTGTTGTGTTAAATGCTGCAAGTGCTACCGCATCACCATCGCGCGCAGCATCTGTGATTGCTTTGCCCGTTAGTCCTTCAAGAGTGCCATCACCACGTGAGAGAAGGTTGCGGGCGATATCAGGACTTGCAGCAATAGCTTCACGGGCATGGCGCATCAAAGCGTTGCCAGATCCATATTGTTCAAAACAACCGCGAGCACCACAACCACAGAGATGGCCTTCAGGAACGACTCGAATATGTCCGATCTCTGCAGCAATTCCAAATGCTCCACGATAGAGCTCGCCATTAACAACAATTCCTCCACCGATACCTGTGCCAACAGTCAGCATCAACATATGACGCTTTCCGCGACCTGCGCCAAATCGTGCTTCGCCCCATGCAGCAGCGTTGGCATCATTTTCAATGACGACAGGAAGTCCTATGAGGGAGGTGAGTTGGTAATCAAGATCAACACCGTTCCACCCTGCGATATTCGGTGTTGCAAGCATGGTCTTACGATCAGATGAAACAAATCCTGCTGCTGAGACTCCCACTGAATCAATGGTGAATTCGCTCATTAACTCTTTGGCAACATCTGCAATTGCTTGGGTGAGGGCTGCTCCACCTTCGCGAGGTGTGTCGCGCCGAGCGGTCTTAACAACCGTTCCTAATTCATCTACGACGCCGCCGAGAACCTTTGTTCCGCCAACATCAACGCCGATCGTGTAACTCATTTATGCGACTCGCTCGGCCAATTCCTTCAGCGCTGCATCAATTGTTTGCTGTTGAGCTTTTGTAATCATCATCGAAGGAACGGGCAAACTCACGGCAACGGTGAGTTCATAGGTCACTTGTGTTGTGTCAGCATCAATAGCCTTGAGTGAATATGTGCCATCCATCTGCGTTAAGAGATCTGCCTCATCCATTGTGAAGGAGAGAGTTGCGGGAGCTGCGCTCCAGTCATAGTCCAAGGTGACACGGTCTTTCATCATGCCGGCATCAATTGCAAGCTTTGCTTTAAGGACGCGGTTCTCGCCATCGCGTTCGATGACATCAGCCTTCTTAATGGATGAGAGCCACTCGGGATATGAGCCGATCTCAAAGAGTGCGGCTTGAACATCGGCTAGGGGTGCATCAATGACGACTGTGGAAACGCTCTTCTCGGACATGGGCGCAAGGCTACCAACCTTCTCCAGCCCTCTCGTTCCATCAATCTTGCGCGAGAATCTTCCCATTTGCCCATCTCTCCCGCTAGCGTTAGCGACATGAATGAAGTCACTAACCCAGCCATAATTCCCGCAGCAACTGCTGGAAACCTCACCAATCTCATCTCAGAGCGCGCATGGTTTGAACCAGAGCGCATCACGATGTCACGCCCTCTCGGTGATGGATGGCAGCCACTGACTGCGCGACAGGTAGAGGAAGAGATTCGCGCAACAGCTAAAGGTCTTGTTGCAGCAGGTATTGCAATTGGAGATCGCGTTGCCATCATGGCGCGCACTCGTTATGAGTGGACCATTCTAGATTTTGCAATTTGGTATGCAGGTGGGTGCGTAGTCCCAATTTATGAAACATCTTCTGCCGAGCAGGTGGATTGGATTCTCAACGATTCTGCATCTGTAGGTCTTATCGTTGAAACACCAACACATAAAGAACTTGTTAACACAGTACTTCCTTCCCACACTAAACATGTCTGGGTCATGACAGATGATGTGCTCTCAACTCTTCGCAAAGCTGGCGCGCAGATTTCTGATGATGAAATTGATCGTCGTCGTAACGCACTCGTTCCTGACACTCTTGCAACTCTGATCTACACATCAGGCACCACAGGTCGTCCTAAGGGCGTGCAACTCACACACGGAAACTTCTTAGCTGAATGTGGCAACGTCGTTGAAGGTGCGAGTGATCTCTTCCTTAAGCCTGGAGGGTCAACCCTTCTCTTCTTGCCTGTCGCCCACGTATTTGGTCGCATGGTGGAAATCGGTGCAATTCACGCTGGTCTTCACCTTGCACACTGCAGTGATCCAGTTGGCAGATTACAACCTGATCTTGCTTCATTTAAGCCAACATTCGTCCTTGCTGTTCCTCGCATCTTTGAAAAGATTTATAACGGTGCAGAAGCAAAGGCAGATGCTGCCGGTAAGGGAAAGATATTTAGAAAGGCGGCAGAGGTCGCTATTGCCTATAGCGAGGCGAAAGATAAGCGTGGATTTAATCCTCTTCTCACTCTTAAGCATGGGCTCTTTGACAAGCTTGTCTATTCAAAGATTCGCACAGCAGTGGGTGGAAAAGTTGAGGCAGCTATCTCTGGTGGTGCACCACTCGGCGCACGTCTTGGCCACTTCTATCGCGGAGCTGGAATCACCATTCTTGAAGGATATGGACTTACTGAAACTACAGCAGGTGCAACTCTTAACCTCACAAAGAATATTCGCGTCGGCTCAGTAGGTCGCCCAGTTCCAGGAACAACAATCAAAATTGCAGATGACGGTGAGGTCCTGATCAAGGGAGATATCGTCATGCGCGGTTACTGGCAGAACGATGGGGCCAATCAAGAAGTATTTGATGGTCCATGGTTTAAATCTGGTGACCTTGGTCGTCTTGATGATGACGGCTTCCTCTACATCACAGGTCGTAAGAAGGAAATCATTGTCACCGCGGGTGGAAAGAATGTGGCTCCTGCAGTCCTTGAAGATCGCCTTCGCGCACACCCACTTGTGAGCCAATGTATGGTCGTTGGAGATAACCAGCCATTTATTGCAACCCTCATTACTATCGATCAAGACATGCTCAAGGGATGGATCGCTGCAAATAAAAAGTCTGGTGCAACGATTGATACCTTGATTAATGATCCTGATTTGATTGCTGTGATTCAAACTGCGGTGGATGAAGCTAACAAGGCAGTATCCAAGGCTGAGTCCATTCGTAAATTTACGATTCTGGCACAAGATTTCACTATTGCAGGCGGAGAACTCACCGCCAAGCTCTCACTCAAGCGTCACGTTATTAGCCAGAAGTACGCGTCAGAAATTACTGCGCTCTTCACTAAGTAATTTCGATGGAGATGCCTTCACCTGAGCGAGTACGTATTGCTCGGGAGCTTCATGATGGCATCGCGCAGGACCTCGTGGGTATTGGCTATTCACTCGATGTACTTCTTTCAGAAGAGTCACTATCGAATAACGCCCGCACGGAGATTCGTACTACGCGATTTGCGGTGGATGAATTAATCAGCAAGGTGCGTAGAGAGATTCTGCATCTACGAAAGATATCTAGCGCGCCACTGAACAACGCACTGCAAAGTTTGGTCGCGGAACTTCTCATCCCTTGCGAGGTTTCCCTGCGGTTGGAGGAAGTTCCTCTTGCAGAAAGCGCCCACAGTGAGTTGATCCTCATTGCTACCGAAATCCTACGTAATTGCTCTGCTCACTCTAGGGCTACCCACATTGGCATCAACCTCTATCCCGTCAACAATCGAACCTGTCTTGAGGTGATTGATAACGGGATTGGAGGCGCGCACGTGAAAGACGGCCACTATGGATTATCTGGAATTTTCGAACGAGTACATGCACTCGGCGGAAGTCTGACGATAGAAAGTATTGAAGGCACCCGTATCGCGATATTGATCTGACTCAATTAGTAACAGTTCTTGTCATTGATGATCATGCAGTCGTTCGAACGGGTGTGCGTCGAGCACTGGAGAAGTTGGAAAGATTTGATATTCATGAGGCGGCATCTCGCGGCGAAGCTTTTGCTCAGATTGCAAAAACCAATCCCGCCCTCATCATCGTTGATCTCAATCTGCCTGATGGAAACGGTCTCGATATCGTGACCTGGGTTCGCTCCATCTCACAACAGACCGCTCTAGTTATTTTAAGTTTTAATGAGAGCGATGAATATGTACTTGCAGCGATGACTGCTGGCGCTAGCGCCTTTGTGCAAAAGGCTGCTCCTATGAGTGAATTGTTAGCAAGCATCGAGCACGCTCTTCTTTCACCTCAGGCATTCTCAGCAACCGATATTGCAGGTGCTATCAAACGCACTCGTGAAACATTTGGTCTGTCTCAACGAGAGCTTCAAATACTTTCGCAGCTGCATAAAGGGGCACCGCTGAAGGAATTTGCAGATTCCTTATTCATTACAGAATCAACGCTTAAGACACATCTGAGTGCGATTTATCGCAAGATGGATGTGAAGAATCGTGTGCAAGCTATAGAAAAAGCCAAGCAATCAGGGCTTAGCTAAGAAGTGCGTTAAATCGCTGTGACCAGATATCCCAGCGCCACTCATCGATAATCCACTGCCGACCTCGAGCCCCCATGCTGCTAGCTAACGTTGGATTATTGAGCAAGGCGATTGCAGCAAATGCAACATCATGTGGTGATGTGCCATCGATGGCATAGCCGGTTTCACCTTCAAGAACAGCATCCGGTGCTCCCCCAGATTTTCCACCAATGACAGCAAGCCCGCATGCACTTGCCTCAAGATAAACAATGCCCAATCCTTCTACTTCAAGTCCTGCTAAACGTGAGCGAGATGGCATCGCAAAAATATCTCCCACGCAGATATGGCGTGGAAGATCTGCATACTGAATGCGTCCAATAAAGGTGATGGCATGAGTGATGTGAAGAGCAGCAGCTCGCTTCACTAAGTATTTTTTATAGGGTCCTTCTCCGATAAAGAGCAGGTGTGCATTTGGTACTTGAGTGAGAATTTCAGGCATCGACTCAATCAATGTATCTTGTCCCTTGCGATGCACAAGTCTTCCTACCGAGACGATGACCTTCTTCTGTGTTAAACCAAGTTCTGCTCGCAGTGCAGCAGCGCTCGATTGGGGTGCGAAGTGTTCGGTATCAATTCCTGGTGCAATTTTGACCATTGATTCTCGCGCTTTTTGCGAGAGGGCTCGTTCAATCTGCGACTTCGTGTAATTGCCTAAGTAGGTGAGGTGATCTGTACCCGTACCTATGCGTTTGATAGCAAGGGAGAATGGCCAGAGTCGAGCCCACCAGACTTCATGACCATGTGTGAGCGCAACAATGCGAGTGACGCCGGCGCGACGCAAACCTTGTGAGAGAAGTGCAAGGGGCGCAGCTGCGCCAAAGAAAGCCTTTGTCACTCCTCGTTCGCGAGCAATCTTTCTTACAGCTCTTCCTACTCGTGGCGTGGGAAGGAGAATTTTTGATTTATCTCTAATGACTTCAACGCCGTAATCTTCACGCCATGCACGATCAAAGGGCTCTGAGCCTTCTTGTGAAGATGTATAGACAATGACTGAACTCTTTGGCATTCGTTCAACGAGCCCGATGATGAAGGTTTCAATACCGCCTGCTCGTGGACCAAAATCATTGGTAATGCAAAGAATCGCTGGTGTGCTCATTAGAACCGGCGGATGGCAACCAGCGGTTTAGGTCCCAGTGAAGAAGCATCTGCGACTTTGACACGTGAACCCGAACGAGGTGCGTGGACCATGCGTCCGCCACCAAGGTAAACACCCACATGTGAAACAGGGCGTCCGAAGAAGAGAAGGTCTCCAGGCTTTTTCTGGTTGAACGGAATTGATTTACCCATCCGTGATTGAGCGCGGGATGAGTGAGGAAGTGAGACGCCCGCTGTTCGGAATGCTCGCATCGTAAGCCCTGAACAATCCCACGTTGTTAGACCAGCGGCACCGAAAACATATCGATCGCCAATTTGCAGAAGAGCGTATTTGAGTGCGATGCCTGCACGACCTGATACACCTGCAGCACTCTTTGCTTCTTTCAGCGATGAAGCTTGATCGGCATTTTCTTGATCTTCAGCAAGTTTTGCTAATCGCTCGCGATCTTCCTTCTTTAACTTTGCAAGAAGTGATTCTGCCTGGGCTAATTTCGAGGCCGCATATGCGCTTCGCTCAGCGAGCTTCTTCTGCAACACCTTCACCTGGGCAAGTCGATCGCTAACTGTAAGAGATGTTGCATTGAGCTGTTGTTCTGCAGATTGGAACTTACGTAGTTCAGTCGACTTACGGCGAGTAATTGCTTCAAGTGAGCCTGCAGATGAGAGATAGAGCGCTGGGTCAGATGAAAAGAGAAGTTCAAGACTTTCACTCAATGAGCCAGATTTATATTGATTGACTGCAATAGTTCCAAGTGTCTTTGAAATTGCATCGACAGTCTTTCCCTGAATTGCTGCTTGCGCCTGAATTCCAGCAAGACTTCGGGTAAGAGATGCCAACTTCACTTTAGCTTCTTGCGCACCTTCAGCTGCAGTCGTTGCCTCTTCTTCAAGTCGATTGATCTGTGCCTGAACTTGAGCAAGAGTCTGTGCAGCAGTTGCTACTGGTGGAGAAAGAAATGAGATGAGAAATACTGCGATGGCAGCCAATGCGCCAGCACTCATCCGTTTTCTCATGTTTTAAGGCTAACGCGCATCTATGTGGATTTTCAATTTTGAACGGGGTATTTGGCTGATAAATGGGTGAGAAATTCAATATTCTTGCGCACATGGTAGTCACGGTCACACTCGTTGTAGGGGCCGATGGCTCGACTACCAAGAATGGAAATTCCGCAGGGGTATCAAATTTGATTGACCGCACAGCATTTCTTGCCCGACGCCGCAGCGCTGATTGCATTCTTATTGGTGGAAATACTGCGCGCACAGAGCCCTATCACCGCACACCCGGTCCTGTTGTTGTTATTTCAAAGAGCTTAATCAATCCACTTGCTGATAATCGCTTGGCTCACTGCTGGAATCTTTCGCCAGTGGATGCACTGGAGCGCGCTGCTAAAACCTTTGGTCCTAATATTCACATAGAAGCTGGTGCCTCAATTGTCCGTGAGTTAATTGATGCCGGCTCTGTCGATCAACTTGAATTGAGCATTACAGATGTTGCTGGCGGAGAAGATGCCATAGATGTGAAAGAGCTTCTATCTCACTTCTCTCAGATAG
>Ga0315908_10000261_pt1 | contig 41713 bp, 23 predicted proteins | sample LakEriMetagenome_12_FD_203520 | JGI IMG/M metagenome (GOLD analysis project Ga0315908, IMG submission 203520) | Freshwater fungal communities from buoy surface, Lake Erie, Ohio, United States - Buoy 4 MA124 | ecosystem: Environmental > Aquatic > Freshwater > Lake > Lake biofilm | place: USA...
TTTGGTAATTTTTGAAAATTACATAAAAAATATAAAAAAATTACTTAAAATTATTGTAATTTTCAAAATTACTTAGAAAATTAATATAAATTTTAGTAATTTTGGAAAAATACTAAAAATTTGCTAAAAAAATTACTAATAATTTTAAGTAATTTTTAAAATTACTCATAAAATTCAATAAAAAATTACTTATAGTTTTAAGCTATTTTCAAAATTACTTATAAATTACTTAAAAAATTATATTAAAGCATCTTTAATAGATGAATATGATTATATTACAGAAATTGATTCTTATAAAAAAAAAATAGTTATAATATAATCAAATTATCATATAATTTAAAAAAAAATAAATATTTTGGATACTAAATTTATATTTCAAATAAAAAAAATATAAAGAATATATTAAAAAGGTTAAATAACTTTCTTAATATATAAATTAAAATATTTAAAAAAATCAAAAAAAATTTCATAATAATATTGATATTTACAAATATTTATACATAAATAATATTAATTTTAATATAATAAATTTTATTTAAATAACAAATACTATTAATAAAAAGCATTAATATATCATTTAAATTTATTATAATTATTTTAAATATAATATTTCAAATTAAAATAAATTTCAATAAATATATATATATAAAAAAAATTATTAAATATATTTTAGAATCAAAACAATAAAAAAATTAACAACTTTTTAAAAATAATCAAGTTAAATTAGTTATTATAATAAAATTGCAATTAATAAAGAGTAACTTGATTATTAATAATAAATAATATATCTAGTTTATTTGCTTATTTGTAAATTAAATAAATTTAAATTTTTTAAATTTGAGGATTGAAGAAGAATATTTTTACTATATAAATTATTTATCAATTATATTATTATTTTTAATTGAAATTAGAGAAATTAGACATATTTATTTAAAATATATATTTAAATTATGATTTATTTTGAATCAAATGAAAAAATAAATTTAGTTTAATTTACGTTTTCATATATATGTATTTTTATTCAATTTTAATGATTATTTGTTCTAAAAAAATAATATTCTTCAAATAAAATTTGAAATCTGTAATAATCAAATTTATTTTCAAATTAAACTTGTTTTTCATGATTGATAGAAGTTAATTTATTCTTTTTCTCATTTTTAAACTATTTTTCAAGAAGTGGAGATTCAATATGTTTATTTGTTAATTAATACCATAAATAGTCTTTAATCCACGGATGTTCTAAAATTTCTTCAAATCCATAATAGCCCAATCAATTTAAAGGATCTTTTTATAATAATTTATTTATAAAGTCAGCTGATTCTAAATCCCATCCATCAGGTAAATCAGTAGCCATAACAGCTAATTCTGGGTTATTATTATTTATAATTGATTCTATAATAAATGATTTTATCTTTTCTTATTCTTAAATTAAAGCCTATTTTTAATAATAAAATAATAAATTTTTTATATCAAAATATTTTTTTTAATATATTTTGCTAAAAAATTTATTTATTTTATTATAATATTCATCATTATTATTACTATTAAATTAAAAATATTTATTGTTTTAATATTTTAATGAATTATAAAATTTTATCTATTTTTTTTGAATTATATACTCGATCTTTAATGAATTCTCTTAATATTAATCCTAATGAATAATAATCGGATGCATAAGTTGGTGGTTAATGTAAAAGCAGCTCAGGAGCTTTAAATAAAAATTTATATTTACCTGTATAACTAGTAATAATATCATTAACCATGAAATCTTAATAATCTTCATCAGACTAAACAGCGTATTTAAATCCAGTTAAAACTAAATATCCTTTAGAATCTATTAGAATATGTTTGGGGTTTATTCTAGTATGAACAATTGAATTATCATACAAATATTTTAAAGCCATTACTAAGTTAGCCGCCACAAATTCTTAATTAAATTTAAAATTTTTTAAATCAATTATTAATAATAATTATATGTATGATTAATTTTTACATGCTTATTCTTGATTGAAAGTTAAATTCCTTTATAAATAATTGTGCAAGCTACCTTTCTCACAATAATTCTAAATCATTACTAATTGATTATGATCTTAAAAGGCATAGAACATTTAAATGATAAACCTTATTTAAATTAAAGTTAATAATATAAAACGGATTATTAAATTTCTCCAAAATTTATTTTTCTTTATGAACTCAATAAACATCAAAATTATTGAAAATTTATTGCTTATTCATTGTTTTCATAGTAAAAAATTAATTTTTTGTTTCTGAATATTTCATTACTTTATAAATTGGTCCATATTCACCTTCTTCGATTTGTTCTAATATTTCAAAATTATTTTTGCTTATATCTATTAAATTTATATTTATATTTTACGATTTTCATCTAGAATTATACCAGATATTTATTAAGGCTAATTTAAAACAATTTTTTAAAATAAATTTCCCATTATAATTATATTTATATTTTATATATTTTATATTCATGAAAGGATTTGAAACTGATAGTGATTATGATAATATAGATGATTTAAATTCTTAAAATTAAAAATATCAAATAACTACTAGTAATATGAATTTTATTTATTTAAGATTAATGTAATTTTTACGAGGAATACCAAAATAAAATGACAGATTTATTAAATTCAATAATTAGTAATATTAATGAATTTAAAGATGACAATTAGATTTATTAAAATAGATAAAATAATAATGTAATAGAAATTAATTACTAAGTATAATTTATAAATTAATTATAAGAATGAAGAAAATATATTAGGTATATTTGATTTGACCTAAAATGGAGATTAAAATATTAATAAAATAATTTCTATATTTGTTATTCTTGATCAAGAAATAAATGAAATATGTAGCAAAGTAAAAAAATTTTATATTTTAGGTTTAAGATAATTATTTAGATGAAATAATAATATTTGGAGAATAGGATTAACAGCAAGAATTTACAGATGGAGATTCATAAATTTAAATTTCAAAAATGATGTAGTTAATACAAGAAATGTATGAATTAATTAATAGATTAAGCATAATAATATATAATTATATCAACTAATTAAATGCAATAACTAAAAATCAAGATAAATAGTATAATTTCTTATAGAATTTTAATATAAACTCCTGTTTGGATAGTATAGCATAAGGATTAAATTTAATGTATATTGTTGATTAAGTTTTTTAAGAAAATACTAATTTGTAAACTTGTTGGTAGTATTTTAAAATAATGTTAATTAAGGTTAATCAGAGTTTAATAGAATTTGAATTAAGTAAAGAATAATATTTATATTTATATAAAAAAATTTAGAAAGTTGAATAAACCTTAATTTAAGGAAAGTGTTTTGAAAAAACTATTAAATAATAATATGATTCAAAATAAATTAATTTAAATAAAAATGATTTAATATAAAATAATAAAAAATTTAGCAAATTAATTTTAAAATATTTGAAAACTAATTCAAATAATTTAATAAAAATATTTGAAGAAAATAGCGAAACTATTATAGAAAACAAATAAATAATTGATATTCTTTGTATCTTTTCATTACATAAAAATTTATTCTAATCTATTGATAAATCTCTATATAAATAAATATGGTAATTACAATTGAAAATTCCATGTATATTTTTAAAATGTCATATAATCTTACAGATTAATAAATTTATGGAGCAACATATAGAATTATAAAAAAATATTGGAAGTTTAAATCCTTATAATGTAGAAGATAATATTAAAAACTTTTTAAAAAATAATGACAATATCATATAAAAAAATCTTTAAATTTTCTTAAGTAATTTTGGTGTTTTAAAATTAAAAATTGAGAGTGATTATTTAGAAAATAAATGTCAAAATTTTTAAGACATTAAAATATTGGAAGAAAACTTGGAATATTGAATAAAATTTATTTTTATAGCCATTCATTAAGCTAGTTAAATTAAAAATGTATTATAAAATAATATTATTCTTCATTTAATAAATCAAATTCCATTAAATCCTATTCTAATTAAATTTTATGTTTAAAATATATATATTTTAAAATAAATTCAATAAATAATTCAAAAAAATTATCATAAATTTGATATTCAAATTTTATATTGATTTTTGACAAAATAAATTTTTAATATTTTAAATCCTTATTTAAAAAAATATTAAGAAGAATATAATAAGTAATTACAAAAATAAAAAGTTAAATAGGCTGACTATTAAATTTTATGTGTATTAGATTTATTTATTAATATTATGAAAGGCCCGCCATGTAAGTTAAGACTTAAAATTTTAGATTTATGTTTAGATTTTATTTAAGATTTTAAAATTATAAAATAAATAGATGAAATAAGGTACTTATTTAGAAAAATAAATGTTGTTTTGAATTTTTTATATATAATAAATAAAACATGTAAATTAGATTTTATGTATTGGGCTTCTGAATTAATTCCTAAAGTTTTGGAATATTTATATAGTAATCCTGATTAATTTTATATGATTTAGAGTTTTATAGATGGTTTAACAGATTCTTAATATCTTTTATAAAAAATAAGAGATTAAAATAAAACTACATATTAGTATATTCAAATGATTTATGAAAAAATAAAATAAATTATTCTGATTCCTGTTTCTAATTAAATTGAAAAATTTTTAAGACTTTATTTAAATCATTAATATATTTAAAATTTAAATGGTGTTAATCCATTTGAAGAAAACTATTAAATTATTTAACAAGTATTAAATTAAGAAAATATATTTATTAATGACTAAGTTTTATAAATATGAAATTTTTTGAGAAATTAACTCAATTGAAATTTATATAAAATAAATACAATTAATTTAAATGATACTCATATATATTAATAAATAAGAATATTATGTAATAATATATTTAATTTAAATTTACAAACTGTTAATTTACCCTATTATAATCTAGATATGAATTTTAATTTATTAATTATCATTAAAAACCTAAATAAATTTACATAAAAATATTCTTATAATATTTATGAATAAAGTTTTTATTAAACTGATAACTTTGAATAGGATGATTAAAAGTTAATAGATATTATATAAATTTAAAAATTTATTTTATCACATGGAAACGGAATAAAATCAACAGCAATAAATTAAATCTATCTATTCATTTATAAGTATTAAAAATATTTAATAATTTAGAAAATTTTAAGTATTCTCATAATTTCTATGCGACTAGATTATTCATACTTTATTACTTTAAGAAGATAACTATTGCCAAATATAAAAAAAATACTCATAACTTATTTATTCTTATGAAAGAGCTGAATAATTATAAAAAAATGTGAAAAGATTGGAAGAGGATGAAGAGGAAAATGACTGTTTTTAATAATTTTGATAATTAATTACTCAGGTTGGAAACAGTTTAGGTTTACTAAGGCTAATTATAGCTTCAAATATTAATTTATCATGTTAAAGAGCCTAAAATTATTAAAATCTAGATGAGTAATCAACTTTTGAAGAATTTTATAAAAATAATCAAGAAATTTAAGATCCTCTTTTGCTTAAAACATTTTAATAATATGATTAATAGCTTTTATAATTAAAAACTGACTTCTAAAATAAAGAAGATTATTTTTAATTAATAATAAAAGTATTAATTATAATTAAAATAATAAATTAAATAGGCCTTAGATAATGTAATAGATGAGGAATTAAAACAATATTTAAACTTATTTTATATTTTTGTTCCTTCACTTTAAATAAATCACATTTAAAAAATAGTTAAATAATAAGATTTGCTAAAAAATAAAAAAAAAGATAAAAAATTGATTGCAGTAAATAAAATATTAAATTTAAGAATGATGGATTTGTTTTGGGATGTGCTTTTTTTTTGAAATTAACTAATCAAAATGAATAATATGATTTGTTGAATTGGGATAGAGAAATAAATAACAAATACAAATTATATTAAAGTTAAGAGCAAAATTTTTAAGATAATAATAAATATGATAATGTATTAAATTTAATATAATTATAGATATAAGAAAATTAAATTAAGTTAAGAAAGTAGTAAGTTTAAAAAAAAGAATTCGAAATACTTTTTAATTCTTTTGAAGTATCAAGATTACTATTTAATTGATGATTTAATTTAATATAAAATGAATCAGCTAAAAATGTTTTTGTCAGCAATTTTAGATTAGATTAAATCTTGAATTTTAGATACTTCATCATTCATATTAAACTTAATAATTTTATTGGTTTGATAATTTTTTTCTAAAAATTAAACGAATTAATGATATTCTTAAACTCTAAAAAATAGATAATAATTAATTACTTCTTTTCTATCTGTTGTTCTGAATAAACTTGCTTAGAAGATGATTAAGTGTCTGTCTTCAATCCAGATTTTTCATCTAAATAAATGTTTCTGTAATAAGATTTTAAGTTTTCAATCGAGTCTATAAATACTACAACTAAATGAGGAATTATTTTCCACGAATTAAAAATATTAAATTAATTTATTGTTTTTGGATATCCTTCCAATATAAACCCATTAACTTTTGATTTTATGTGATTTAGCTCAGTATAAATTAATGCACTAATTATATCATCAGGAACACTTTACTATTTTTTTGTCACTAAATCAGAGTATTTTCCTATTTCTGATTTGTTTTTTATTTGATTATTTATCAACTCCCATGAGCTTATATTCACTAAATCTAAATTCTCATTTATCTATTGTATTACTTTTTAACTTTTCTATTTTAAATTAGATGGTCTCAATACTAATATTCTTAAATTTCTAATTGGAATATTAGGCTTATTCCTTAAAGCTATAATTTATTGAACTCTTGATACTTAATCCACATTTATTTTCGTGTGCATAAATTAATTTGCTTTTTAAACATCTTCAATATTCTTAATATAAGTGTAACTATAAATTGTAACTTATTCTTATAATTATCCATATTTTGGTTAATTTGTCTCTTTCATTGTTTTTTATTTTTTCCTAAACTATTTTTAAATTAAAGCAGCTGAATTTTATACACCAATATCATTCAAATCAATATCGATTTGTTCGTTTTATCTTTTTAACTCTTCTTCTCTTTACTGTTATTTTAATTTTTCTTCTTATTCTTTTTGTTGTTTTAGCAAATTTTCCTAAGATTTTTTTTGTTATTATCTTCTAAACTATTTTTATATTAATGAAGCTGAATTTTAAACTCCAGCATCATTTAAATCAATATCTATTTCTTCTTCTTAAACTATTTTTTTATTTTCTTTAACTTGTTTAGGTATTTCTGTTTAATGTTTAATATTTATCTATTATTTTTAATTTTAATTTAGATATTCAAATATCTAATTTTCTATTTCTTCTAAATTATTATTAATTACAAATATTTTAGTTGGAATTATTCCATTTCTTTGTAAATGATAAGAAGAGTTTAAATCATAAGGATATCCTTAAACAATAAGTTTTTAATGCTTTTTAATATCACTTATTAAACTTTATTTTATATTTAAACCTAATTTTTAATTAATTTTATTTACTTTAATCATTTAAAAAGTATAAATCCTCATTGTATGTTTAATTATAAAGATAATCTTAAATATTTAATATTTTAAATTCTTTTTTAGAGTTTATTTTTTAAATTAAATTGTTTCTTTAGTTTAAAGTACCACCTATAATGCAATAAATTTATTTAAACATAATAAGTGATTTTTCTTTTATGACATCTATCAAATATTTTATTGGGTTTTCTGGTTAATTTATTATTAATTCTTGAGTTAAGTTTTCAAAAATATCTATTAATTATTTTTCCTCAATGTATTTTTGTGTATCTTTCATATATTCAACTTTTTCTTATTTATTCATCTTTAAATATTACAATAAGTTATATAAAATTTTTTATTAAATAATTCAAATTACATATTTATATTAATAAATATTTTAATTATATTTTTATTTTATTTTTATATTTTAGTTATATTTAAAAATTTTAAATAATTAATTTATTGCAAATATTTATGATTTTTTAATTAATAGATATAATTTATATAATAAAATATACTTTTTAATTTTTCTTATTTAAAATAAATAAATAAATCATAACTATTAATAGTCTTATTTATATGAATTATTTTTTTGTTGTTTATACTTTTAAATATAAAAAAATATAAAAATAATTATAGCTATTATTTCTGATCCTATAATAAATATATAAAATAAACACCATTCTAAGTAGTGTTAATCCAAATTTATCATAAATTTAAAATTATATATATTTTTCTGATATTTATTATTTGCAATTATATCAACGTTTTAAATTATTTGTTAATACTTAGTATTATTTTGATTTATTTATATTTATTATTTAATATTAAGTTGATAAATTATTAATTTATATTCTGTGTCTAACAATATTAATTTATTAGAATATTCAAAAATTAATATAATTTATTTTTTTAAGTTTATAATTTAATCTGGGTAAAATTATGGATAAATGTTTTCATCATTTTTTTTATTTATATTAGTATATTCTAAATAATAATTTAATTAATCATCATAAGCTATAGTTATATATTTCTTGTTTATTTAATATAAGAATAACTTATTATTTTCCATATTAAAACCCTAATTTATACAATATTAAATAACATATTGATTAAAAAAATTATTTTATCTTGTTTTTAACTATATGACTTTTAAAATGATAGTTTAACTTTATTCTCTCAATATTAATAATTTATCATCCTAGTTTTTTACTAATTGCATATTTTAAATTTTTAATCTATCACTAACAATATCATTTGAAAATATCTTATATAGGTCATCACATTAAAAAGTTAAATCAACTTAAACCAAGTTTAAATAAATAAAAATTAAATCTTAATTATTAATAATATATAATATTAATTCATCATTTTTAATTTCAGACTAAAAGTCTAAAATAATTAAGCTCTTCATATTTAAATGAATTGCTGATATATTAGTAATAAATTACAAAGTTAAATTTTAAAACTAAATATTAACTAAATCAGGTAATAATTTACCAATAATAATTTCATAATCAGTTTCTCCTCTTTATTGTTTAAATATTATCATTTAGTCATTAAGACACTAAATTTATTTAATTTATTAAAATATTTGATTAAATTAAATTTACTTTATAACTCTGAAAATATTGTAATTATATTTTATATCTACATCCATTTTGAATAAGCTTTGATAAAATTAATTGTTAATATTTAAGCAATACAAGAAAAAAGAATCTATATTATTATTATCTATGAATAAATCATTACAATAAATTTATTAGTACTCTTTTGGAAAAAATACTGATTTTAAGAATAATAAATTCATTTCTTTAATCGAATTATTATTTTTATTAATCAAATTTTAAATACTGTAAATTCTAATTATTTATTTATCCAAAAATAGCACAACTAAACAGGTAGAAGTTTTAATTATTTTTAAATCATTATACTAGTTATTTTTATCAAGAAATTCATATTCTTAATTAAATTCTAAATAGTTTATAACTTTAAAATCATATAGATTCTAATTATTTTCTATTAAAATATCTTAAATTATACCACTAATTTATATTGGAAAATCAATTTATTATTTATTAAAATTAACAATAAACTCTGAATTATCATCATTTTTCTATTTTTAATCTATGTAATTCATTGAAGAAACAAAATTTTATGTTTTTATTATATATTTATTACTATTTATATTTATAGAAATATCTATTTATTTAGATATATTGTTTAAGATGTCTTGATCATCAAAATTAATATTACTTATTCCTTTTATTTTAATATTGTTTATAATAAAATCAATATTGGATTAATTTGCAATTATTTCTTTTATTTCTTTTATTTTTTAAAAATTAAATTTATTTTAATTTTATTATTATATTATTTAAAGTATTAACTTTTATTTTGAAATGATTGTTAATAAAATTTGATCTTTTAATTATTATTCTTTGTCATAGATTTTTTATTTATTGATATAAAATAAAAAGTTATTTTATATATTATTTGGTTATTAAACACAAGGTAATATTATCTACTGAAAATATTCTACATACTAAATATATTTTATAATTTAATTATTATTATTCAAAATATCATAAACAATTATAAAAAATTTTTATTTATAACTAACTCCAACTATTAAAAATTAATTATTAATTTCAAAAAATTATTTTTCAAGTTTATATTAATATAATGGAAAAAATTTGATAAATATTAAGGAATTTAAATCTTATAGATAATATAATGAAATGGAATTATCTTTATAATTGATTAATATCAAATAAATCATTTTTTCATTTTAATCAATATAAATTTTAAAATTAATATTAGTATCTTCTAACTATAATAAGTTAGATATGAACTTGTATTTAATTTACATGCTTGGATTTTTATAATATTAGATTTTAATACTTTAAACATTTTTTCCTTATTTTATAATTAATATATCACTAAAAATTATTTTAGAATATTCATATTAAATATCTAAATGTGTTTCTAAATTTAAATTACAATAAAAATTAATTTAATTAGAATGTTAACTAAAATCAATTTCATTTTAATAGTATTAATATTAAATTATAAAATCTCCATTGAAAATATCATTTACTTAAATCAAATATGATAATCTTTGAGTTTTTAGTTATACGTTATTATATAATATTATTTGATTTTGATAATAACATATATTTGTAATTATTGTTTAATCAAAATATATTAATTTTGTTTCTTTTATTTTTATAAATAAATATCTAAAATTATCTGAATCTTATTAGTATTTTTTAAAAATCAAAGTTTTGTTTTAAAATTATTATATAATTATTATAGAATTTTTGTCTTATTAAATAATTTATTCAAATAAAATTTCAGAAACTTAATCCATATAATTATCTAATTAAAAATATTAATTTCCCTTTATATTAGATTTAATTGAAATATTATAATCTTATAAATTATTTAAGATTTCGTATGTCATATTTTAACCGTTAATATATTTTTCCAAGTTTATTTATATTAATTAATTATTCAAAAACAATTTCTAATTATCAAAAGAATTTATATCTAATTATTTGTTACTAATGAGATAGATTTTAATAAAAGATTAAATTTTAAATTCAATTTATAATTCACTAAACACACAAAAATTAAGGATTAAAAATTCATTATTATTTAAATCATAAGTTTCTAAATTACTTTTTAAAAATAACTTTTAAGTGCTGTAACTAAAATAAATTTTTGTTTATTCCTAATTTTAATATAGGAAATAATATTTTTATCTAAATTAATCAATATAAGTATCTTATTGAAATTCCATCTTAAATATTTTTATATCAGATTCAAAAACAAATTAGTCCTCCATTTATAAGCTTAAAAAATTAACTATTTTAATTATAGAATATTATAATAAATAGGAAAAAAATTGAATAAAAATTATGTTTTAATTTTAAATTATATCAATATTAAATGATTTTTCAACTAAGTTAGTAATTCAATTTTAAAGTATTAAAGGAAAATTGTTAATAAAGGCATAAAATTCTATAAAATAATTTGAAATAATTGCTAACTAATATTCATATTAAATTGTTGGATTTTCATTTATTAATAAGAGAATTTTTTTAAATTAAATATTAAGGTTTTTTATATAAACTTCAGTAACTTTTTTTAATTTAATTTAAAAGTAATCTCCATATTATAATTCTATTTATACTAATCCTTCAATTTAATCAATGATATAAATGATGCTTTTATTATAACATACTAAATCTTAGACAAAAAAATTAATTTTTTATTCATATTTATCAATAAAATAATCATTTAAATTAATCGAAATTAATTTTTATATTTCTAAATCAATATAATATTAATTTTGGATTGGGGTCATGATTGATTTTATTAAAAAGATATCAATAATATCATTTTTTTATTATTAACTATTTAAAATGATTTAGTGTCTAAAAATTTAATCATCAACAATTTAAATATTATAATGTTTGATTTCAAAATATTAAAATAACTTTTTTTTTTAAAATTAAAATGGAAAATATATATCTTACAAATATAATGAAGTTTAAAAGTTTGTTATAATTAATTCATCTTAATTAGTGTTTATCGTTGATTGACATTATAGAATTATATTTAAATTTTTTAAATATTAGACTTAATCACAAAAAAGATCAGAAATAATTCTAGAAGTCTTTAAGACAGTAATTCTTTAAAAGATAAATAAATGGTTAATTAAATATATTTTATTAAATTATATACTAAATCTGATTGTCATTCATCGAAGTTTCACAAAGCAGAATATATTATTCTATAGTTAGAATAATAAACTAATCTGAATTTTCTTTGACTTAGACTATTTGAGAAATTTCATAATTCAATTTAAGTTTTAATAATTCTTCTATCTAAACATTCATAAAATAATCAATTTATTTATGACTCTCTTCATAAATATACTACAATTGAATTCCTTAAAAATATTAGTTCATGAATATTATTTTTGTTTCATAATCCGATAGGTATACATCCTCTATTTAATTTTTCTGTATTACTGGCTGATTTAAACTTAACTTTATCAAAATTATCAAGTATATAAATTTCCTCATATATAACTTATCTTTTATTATAAATTAAATGATATTTTGTTAAAATCTGACTATATTTATATTAGTAATAAAATATAAATTAAATAATGAATAAAGAAAGAATAATATTAATATTAGATGTCGGATCAAGTATGAATAAAACTCATCCAAATTTAAACAAAACTTTGATTCGAATAGCTATAGAAACAATTTAAAAAATAATAATTCAAAAGGTATTACATCAAAATATAATTTTAGATCATTTATGATTTTAAAAGGTGTGAAATAGCATTATTATTGTTTGGATGTGATGAAAGTGAAGACGGACTTATTAATTTAAGAGATATTGAAAGACCAGACTGTAATTTAATTTATTTTTAAATTTAGTCTAATTTATGAGAAATGTAGGCTTAATAGATAATCATGATGAGCATTAAACTGAAAAATCTAATGCTTTATTTGCATTATTAAAAGCTGTTCAAATGTTAAATTCCAATAAATCAAAAAATTAAACTAGAGATAAAATAATACTCATCTCTAATTTTTCAGCTAATTTATAGTACGATTCTAATGATTTATAACTTTTTTTATAGGATTGTTAAGATAATTTATAAATATAAATGCTTATACTTAATTACTCGTAGTTTAATTCAGTTTAAAATTAAAATATTAATTATTTTTAATAAATTTTTGACTAACTTAATAATAATGATAATTAAAATATAAATTAAAATGACCTTAATAATATTAACAAAGACAATATTAAAAACAAAATATATACCGATTATGAATAGTTTATGAATAAAATATAAGAAAGCTAAAAAAAAGAAGTATAGTCTAGATGCAAGTTAAGATTAAATTTACATATTGGAGATAAAACGATTATTTAAACATAACTTTATTCAAAAACTTAAGTATAAAAAATAGATAGTCTAAAAAAATATTCTTTAAATTGTGAATTTAAAAGAGGAATAGAAGAGAACAAAGTCTAAATATAAAAAAAATTTTATTGATAAGATGACTTATAACAAGAAGAGATATAAAAAGAATACTTAATAAAAGGTTTTAATTATGGTAAAGAAATAATAGGAGTGACAGAAGAACTACATAAAGAATTAATAAAAGTAGAAAGTAAGAAAGGAATAGAATTGTTATGTTTTGTAGATGAGAAGAGCATTGAAAGGCATTTGTACATGGGTTAAGTTGATATGCTAGTAAGCATAAATGAAAAAAAGAACAGAACAGCATTTGATGGATTAGTAAAGGTACATTTTATTTATTAATATGATATATGATATATAATGTATGAAATATTATGAATAATTTAACATTTATGTATGATAATAATAATAAAAGGGAATGGTGAGCATGAAGAAGAATATGCTAGTTCGTTATGTAAGTAGAGATAATACTGGAGCTAAATTAGCAATTTTGGTGCCTTGTTATAATGAGATTCTACAATCAATGTGGTTAGTTTAACTGCCTACAATTGAAGATATGAGAGATTTCTAATTTCCATCTAATAAACAATCAACTTCTATTTAAGATTCTCACATTCATAACTATATTCAAACTCTTACCCTTCCTTCTTCCTTTAATACAAATTAAATTTATAATCCCGTCCTTAAAACTCTATACTCTCAATTAGCATAAAAAGCATTATCAGCTCATTATCAATCTTCCTCCATTATCAATACTCCATTTCCTCATTAATCTCTTATTCATGCAGATTCAAATATCATACAAGATTGTCGAAATTCATTTCAATTGATTCATAATCAAGATATCAAACAAAAAAAACCTAAATTATTTTGGAGAGAATTAGTTCAGTAATAATTGTAAGATTAATAACAATAAGATAATTATAATTATGATAAAATCGGTAAATTAGGGGATAATTACGATAATGATGATGATGATAATATTCATCAGATAAAAAAAGAAAATCCTATTGAAGATTTTAAAAAAATGATGAACTATAAGAAATAAGATTTAACAGAAATGGCAGTAGAACAAATGAAGAAAATAATTGTATAATTGATTTAAGATAGTTATTAAGATTAATTTTATGATAAGACAATAAAATGTTTATTGGAATTGAGAAAAGGATGTGTGAAGGATGATGAAGGAAACAGTTTCAATGATTTTATGATGGACTTAAAGGAAATGCTTACAAATAATCATTAAGATTTTTGGTAATTGATAATCACTAATGGAATCGGTCTAATCACCAATTAAGAAACATCTTCTTCCTCTTTGACACTTTAGCAAGCAATCAATGTATTATTTATTATATTATCTAATATTATTTATTATATATTCTTTTTTTTATTAATTATAAATTTTTTATCATTATCTTAATTAATTATATTTTCATTTTAATAACTCCTTTAATAAAATATTTTAGTTTTTTAGTAAAGAAGAATAAAATTTAAGTTCTAACATCATTCCAAAATCAGAACATTAATAAGATTATTTAGATGAAATTGAATGATATATTATACATAAAGGTTATAATTATGTTATGTTTATTTATAAATTAATGATTAAATAATATATAAAAATGAAGTATAATTTTAATTTATTATTCTTATTTATATTAAGTTTCATTCCTAATAACTTAATAAAGTTAAAAATGGTTACTAAAATACAGTAAAAAGAAGAAGATCGATATAAAAATCAAATTCTAATGAGAGGGTGGATTAAAATTGTAGGAATGCATTCCAATACTATTTAAGAAATAAACGGAATGGAAATTAATAGTGATTATGAAGAATAATTTTAAAAAAATATAAATTAATAAAATAAACAGAATTAAAATTATAAAAATAATGAAATAAATAATAATAATTAAAATGATAAGAACAATAATGATAAAATTGATAATAATAATCGTGATGAATGGGGATCTTACGATATTCCTTCTAATGAGCACTTTTTTATGATATTAACTCATAAAGATATTTATATTTTAAAAGGAAGAAGAAACGATATAATAAAAACTTATAAGAGTATGAAGATAGAAGATATTTAGCCAATTTAATTTGTGAACAATACATATATAGGAGGACTAGAAGATATTGGAGAATTTAGTGAAGGATATTGTTTTAAAATTGAGAGTGGCTTTAAAGAATAATGGAATATTTGTGTAAATGAACTCGATGAGAAAATAAAATGGTTATAATAATTATAAAAGGTCATTAAAAGATAAACAATCAAAGTAGATGAAAAAGTTTAGAATATGTTAGACTAAACTCTAGATTTAATAGACGAAGTAGAAATAAGAGTTGGTGAATAAAAGCAAGAAAAGAAAGATGGAAAATGGCAAGTTTTACAGGATTGGTCCGATTGTACTAAAGTATTATCATATATATTATAATAATTATTAATAATAGATGTATATGACATAATAAATATTATATATTATAAATATAAATATAATTCATAGGCATGCGATGGAGGATATTAATACTTATAAAGAAAGTGTGTGGGTAAAACAAAGGAAGGGAAGGACTGCATAGGTGATGAGATATTAAAAAGAACATGCAATGAATAAGCATGCCCTAAAGAAATAGAAATAAAAAGTGAAGAGATAGAATTGAGTAGATTAGAAGTGGTATAGAATAAAGAAAGAGTTTAAAGATACACAAAATGTGTATTAAAATAAGATGATATGGATATAAAACTGTAAACATCTGATTAAATAATAGATTATAGAGTATGGGTAGTGATTAACAATAAGACTTTAAGCATCTACATGGATGGCAAAGACTTTAATACTATATATAGATCCTATAACTTAGATTCACTCTCTGTTCATAAAAATGATACTCTCCCCAAATGTATCGATCTTAAAGAATCACACCGTTCAGACCAAATCTGTATTGTTAATGAAAATATTAAAGATTCTATACAATAAAGTAGAGATCTATATTATTCTCAGTTAATGGATTTTATCAACAATTGCAAACCTGATATCATTGTCAAAAAAACCAAAAGGCAAATAGAAGAAGAAATATTAATTAAAAATGAAGAAAATAAAGATTGAATCTAGAATGACAAAATTAACTAAATGGAAGTTGAAATAGAGAAAAGTGAGTAATAATATGATAAAAATATGTAGAGTTAAATGGAAGGAGTGAAAAAGTTTGTGAAGATTTAAATGGCGATGATTAAAGATGAAATGGAAAGAGAGAAAAAATAAGAGGATGAATTAGAAAATATGATTTTATTGGAAAAGGAGAAGGGAGAAGGATTAGAAAGAGAAATGGAAAGGAAAGACCGATTAGAGGATTTGAAATTAGAATAAATGAGCAATAGAGAAAAAATGGAATAGTTATAAAATTTGGAAAAGTAGGATATGGCAAAATAGATGGAAGAGTTGAAGGCAAAGATTTAGTAAATGAGACTTATAAGTGATAGGAAGTTGAAGGTTAAGAAATAAGAATTGCTAGATTTTAGAACCAAAATAACTTCCAAATTATTAAAGTAAGATAATAATGGTGATATTACCATTTGTTGTCCTAAGGTTGAGAAGAAAATCCAGCTAAAGTATTGCAATGAATAGTTAAAGTCCAATTAACTTGCATACAATGAGTGCATTTCTTCCCCTGAATTGTTTTGTTACAATTGTTGTGAAGCATAGGTAGGAAGAATATTTATGGACAAGAGAGATTAATGTTATAGTCAGTGTGTCGATTGATTCTATTTTATTATACTTATTATTAATATTACTATTATCTTATGAGATTCTTATAATTCCCCATTAATTTTGATGTGCTTTAATAAATAAAAATAACAAATTTGATAGAATTGATAAGATCATTAATGATGACATTATTAAGCATACTTAGATTTAGTGTCATTATAATAGAAGGTGAATAATTTAGGATCATAATGTTTCCTGATAAGTTCTGGTACAAGATAATAAAGATTATATTATTCATATTGTTTGATATCATAAGTGTCATGATGGTTCTTTTAAAGTTCATCTCTGATAAATAATACAGTGTTGAAAGCTAGTTAGAAAGTTTGAGGAGTTCTTGGTATGATTTTCCTAAAGTCAAGAAGGAACTAAGCCTTTTCAACATGATACTGCATTGCATATATAGGATATTTCTTATGTTACATGACAGCAATGAAAGTATAATGTTAGTCATGATCTTTATTATAATATTCATTCCAACCAAGCACATCGAAATTATCCATTAATTCTTAATTGTTATAATAAGTGTTATTAGTCACCGCCCAATGATGACTATAATATAAGGCAAAATTGGTAGTCAGATGATTTTTTAGTTCATCACTTGATCGAGAAAAGATTTTACTATTTTAGAAATGTTTAGTTGGAATTAATTTTCCGACTTTATTCATATGATCTACCTTAGACAATACTGAGATTGATTTGGCAAAATACATTGAAATGTGATGAAATCCCATACAAGTTCCAAATACAGGATAGTAATCATTATTTTCATTTGCCTCTACTGCTAATGACAATAGATATTTTATGTTGTTACTGAACATTTTGTATGAAGGATTTCCTTAAAAGTGGTACCAGAAATAAGTGCTTAGTCCTCCTTAGAAAAATAGTCCATTAGTTTTTAAAAACATTTTCTTCAAAAACTATTTAGGCTTCCAATAAGGAATGGCTAGAATTTGTAATCCGCTTTATCTTAAAAAGTTGTAATATACTTCATCCACATATCCCATATATTTCCCTAAATATTTGTTTGGAATTGTTAGCACACCGATTACTTTTGTAGGATAAAGAGTTTTTTCAGTCTAAATCAGAACTAGAAACAAATGAATAAGGCACACATTAAATATCAGCTTTCTGTTATTCATTAACACTTTGATACTTTATTTTTTTTATATATAATTATTGCTTTTTATATATTTTATTTTTATTTTAAATAACTTTTTTTTATATTTAAATATTATATTGCTAAATACATAATAATTATATTTCAAACAATAAATTAACTCATTTCTTTTGACATTAATATTCTTTTGATTTCTGATGAATTTTAAATAATTTGAATAGGTATCATGTTGAGCATAGTTTTGATTTACTATATTTGAGTTCTCAAACTATGAATATAAGGAATCCATAGAAATCGGAAAAAAAATATGATGAATCCATGAAAAAGGATGAATCTTATGAGATGATAGATTTATTATTGATCAATATACGAATAAACACCTATTTAAAGTTGATTAATGATGTATTAGAGAATAGGTTATAAATAAGAATCAATTTGCTAAATATTAGTAAAAAGAGAAGAAGAGAATGAGTTTTGCTAATCTTGAAAAGTCTAAGAAGTAAGGAAGAACTGATTAACTAACTGAGCTGATTTTTAAAATATGTCCACAATAGTAACATCTAATCCAAGGATAAAAATGCCACTTGCTAGAGAAGGACATTGATAATATTAACTGATTAAAGTGTTAATTTAGCAAGCATTTTAGTTAAATTTCAAATAAATTTACTAATAATTTCCAAATGCTTGTAAATATTGTTATTGAATTGATGTTGTAAATAGTTCTTAAGTGTTTTCTTATATTGCCTATTTATACTCCTCCATTAGTACTTTCCCATTGTATTATTAAACTTTATTTTCTGCTATTTCACTAATGCTTACTAATACTATGTATTTACAGTAAATTCTCCTCAATGATATTAGTTTTAAGTGCTTTACTCCTTAATTTATCTAATTTTCATATGAATTTTATTAAACTACATTCAAAATAAAAAATACCTAAATTATTAATATTACCATTAAGTATTTTATTATTACTATCAATATTCTTTATTTATTTTCCTCTTAATTTAATTTATTTTCTTTTTATTTAGAAAATTCATTTAATTAATTTATATAATCGTTTTCTTTTTTATTCTGTTTTTCTTGTAATAATTTTTGATTTTCATCCTATTCATTATTATTATTTGTATTTAAAATTATGTTATTATTGACTTATAGTTAATCGTTAATTTTGGTATTTTTATTTTACTTTTTTTTATTAAAAGTAGTTTTTGAGTTTTTAATAAGTTTGGTATTGAAAGTATTAGATGATTAATGAGTTTTATTAGTAGATAAAGTATCAATAGTTGATGATTAATATTTAGAGATGGCTCTTTTTTCATCTAAATAAGCTTTTTAAAAATTGTTGAGTTTGATTATCAATTATTGAATGGATGATTTGTTGATGAGTCTGAAAAGACTTATGACTTGATTATTAGTTTGATAAGTTTAAATAATGATAGGAGTAATGAAAAAAAGACTAGAGAAGAGAATGAAATAGTTTATAGCATTAAGAATATAGATTATAATAGATTATTATGATATTTATTGGGATTAATATGAGATGAATTGGTCTCCTATTTAGTTTTAGACATCTCTTATAACTTATAATCCATTATAATTGAGGAAAAAGAATGCAATAGAAATAAGAGAAGATTGATTGTTGAATTGAGTTTAGTTATAATAAAGGACAGATTGAGCCATACTTATGAATTAGAACACAGAGTTTTGGAAATCAAGAGTAATGTTAAGTTAAGAGGAAGAGGATGATAATAATTATGACAATAATATCTATGAATTGAAAAGTTAGAGATTTTTATTCTGATTTATTATTTGTAGAGATTGGATATTGAGAGCTTACTAAAAATTAATATTTTATAGTTCAGAAGGAGACATAAGTTAAGTGTTAATAAGTTATTAAAATCTAGCATAATAATTGATTAGTGATATTTGATATTATCTTTGGTAATTTAACATGATAGCTTAATATATCTCTTTATTTTATGATCTATTCTTCATCTACTCAGCTAGTCCTATACTCTCTATTACTATAAGTCCAATTAAGAATATCACCATCACTCTTCTTAATTATAATAGTTTTCTTGGTTCTTTCATCTAACTAAGTTGGGTACGTAGATCCTTCATTTCTCTCATTTCATCATCCATCTCATCTTCTAATTATAATTTTATATTCTATTCTTCAATTCTTTCTAACTCTTTTTATTCTTTTCAACGTTCTCTTTCAATCTTTCTTTTGTTATTATTTACTTATTTAGAATATGAAATATCTTTTATATTTTCTACTTAAATTATCATGTATTATCTTTTTTAAGTCTTGCCTGATTAAAAAAGCCTTGCTTTCATATTTTAAACACCTTTATATTAATTTATTTATTTCTTATTTTTGATATTATTATTCCCTTATTTAACTGAATTTTTGTTTGTATAAATAGTAACAGTCCTTATTGTTGGTGTATGAAATGTATTAGTATTAGATTCAACATTAATATTAGTATTATTATCATTATTATCAATAGACTATTTATTTGATTTTTCAGTATTAATACTATTATCTATATGATTATCTAGTAAATATTAGGACAATTGTTCATCACTTGAATTTTCATTGTTGATTAGCTTTATTTGCTGATCCAAAAAATAATTTCCAGTTTTTTACAATTATATTTTAGATTAGAGATTAAAGAAATTAAACTAAATATCTATCTTTTAATTATAACTAAACAATTTATTTATAGTAAGTAAATTAGGTACAAGATTTTAAAGATCAAAAGGATAAGAATTAAATTTATGACCATAAAGAAGATAACTAGGAATTTAGAAATCAGTTTAAAGATTTTGAGAGATAGCTAATAATTATGCATTTTTTTAATCATAAGCTATATAATAATGAGTGGATTATAAAGGTTAAAAAACTCCTATAAAGTTTACTCCTTTAGTTAGATTTGGCAATACTTTAACTAATAAAGAAGATAAAACTAAATAACCATCTTTATTTTATACTAATATTTCACGTTATTAATTTACTACTTTAGAGGATCTACCAGTGTCTATGAATTTATTCATGAATAAAATATGATCCTCTCCAATGAATTTGCTCATTAATATGCTTATATTTTCACCTACTACTTCTTCTTCTGTATAACCATAATAACCAAATAAGTTCTCGTTTACTCAGAGGATCTTACCCATTGACTTATAATCACCGCTTATTATTATTACTACTTAATTTAATTCATTTTATTATTCTTATTATTTTTATTCATTTTATTCTTCTTATATTTTCTATTGCTCTTCTTATTTTTATTTTATCTACTTAATATTGTTCATTTACATCTTTATTAATTATTATTCTCTCTCTATTATTCTATTTGATTACATCTCTTCATTAATCACATCTCTTAAAAAATATCCATAAAGTTCTTATAATCTGATGTTGTTTGGTAATATTTTATATAATTGTTTGTATAATTATTGTAATTATTCATAATTTTCATTTACTTTTCTTCCATAAATCTATAAATTATCAGTATTTATATTTTAATTCAATAGTTCTTACCAGAACTTTTAATAAAAATTAAGGCATTTTTATATTTTATTTTTGAATAATAAGAATTTTATTTCAAATTTATTAATTTTATAAATATTGAAATTCTTTTGATCTTAAAGTAAATTTTCCTACTTAGTCAATTCATTTTAAATCCTATATTTTTATTAATAAAACTAATATTTTAAATACAAATTGGATTTTTCATAATTGTTTTTGTTAAGTTAATTGATAGCCTTATAATAATTTTTAGATTTATAAAACAAGATATAAGAGTATAATAGATCAAGAATATCTGATTATTCCTTTTATTTTTCAAAAGAGTTTTAAAGAATGCTTAATACTAAATTTGACCATTCAATTTCTAGATTACTATTGTGTTCATCGTTCTCCTCCTCACTTACTTATTGCTATTCTTAAAATAGCAATAATCTGCAATTACAATCATCTATTGATTTAGGACAATTCTAAATATGATATTTTAACATTCCAATCAACTTAAATTTACTCTATTCATCTTTATCTTTAAATATTTATTAATATTATTACCTTTAAACTGTATAAGAATCAAAAGTCGTATAATATATTCGAATATTTGTTAATTATTTTTGCATCTATTAATATTTATTTTATTATGAAAGTATTAAATTTGATGATAAACTTTAAACACTGTTATTATCATCAAAGGGTACCCTATAAAAACATAAACTTAAGCCAAATTTTAGTTGAAGGAAGGAGAAAAATATATTTAAATAATAAGAACAATTGCAGAATAAATTAATATACTCTCCAATACCAAATGCAGTTAAACTATTTTTTGATTATAATATTATGTATGCATGAGTCTTAAAAACAGAAGAAAAGCAACCAAAATTATGAATATTATTGAAGTAATCTAATAATAATCGCCATTTTAATCAAGTACGCCAATAAGAGTAAAAAATATCTTGATAATTTACCAGTAAATTCTATTAATATTTAATATAATTTACATTATTTTATTTCTAGGTCCAGCATATGCATTTTTGCTGTAGGGATTGGTGTCTTAATAGATGTTAACAAGAAAGTTCTAATAAAAGAAGAGAAGCACTAAAAAAATGATAGAAATATAAATTTATAAGCTATCTGAATTACAAATTCTATTTATCTATTTATTTTAATTGCAAAATAAATAATTTAGCACAATGTTTGTCATAGGTTAGAAAAGAATTGTTTTGAATAAAAGAATAGAAATACCTAAGAATTTTAGCATTAAATTTTTAAACTTTTTCAGATTACCTGTTTTACATTTCTTCATTATTAAAAATCCAAACATTAATAATTTAGTAACTAAAATTGATAAGAAAATATAAATTGATATTATTAAGCTAAATTAATTTACTAAGTAATTATTGATTTAAAAAAAGTTTTCAATTTATTATATGATTGGTATAAGACCATTACTAAAATAGGAATTTATATTTGTGTTCAGAAAAAAATAAATAATTTGAATATATTCTATTAATATTAAAACTATTATGAATTTTTATGAAATCAATTAATTTTTTTCTATTTCACTTAGTATTTTAAAACACTTTCAATTTTAATATATAAATTTACATTTTTCTTTAGTTTCTTAATAAAAAATGTTTTTTTATTTTATAATTTATCATCATTTAAATCCATAATATATTTCTATCGATTCTAATTTATTCTTATATAAAATATTAATTATAGTAATGATTATAAAATTATTAATAATAAAATTTTTAATGATAAATCAATCATAATCATCATTCTAACTAAAATTTGATTAGAATAAATCCTGAGTTAAAATGATTGATTTATCAATAAATTACAAGTCCGTCATCCTCACCCGCCCATTTTTAAATTACAAGTACTCTTTTTTTCAGTTCTTTATTAATGAATTCTTCTATGTGCATATTTGCTGTCATCATGTGTACCCTTTTTAATTATTAATTGATATTTACTTAATTTTAATTATTATCTTTTTTTTTCTTATCAAATAAATATTTTTATAATTATAAATTCATAGTCATTTTATTTTTTATTTCTTCTTTAGTATAACTGCAGCTACTATTTTTCATAGTTATACTAAAGATAAATATTTAAATTATTTGAAATATGTTAAAAATAAAATCTAGTATTCGCTCAATGATTCCTTTTTTACAAATGAGAACCATTTTAATTATTAATTTTATATCTATTGTTAATTATTTAATATAGTTCAATAGAATAATTATAATTATTATATAATAATAATTAAATGATAAAAAATTATAAATTAGTTATTATGTAATTATTTATAAAATTTATATTAATAGAAATATTTATATTAATTTTATTTAAGTTTAAATTTTATTATTTAAAAATAAAATAAAAATGGAAATATTAATTTAATTTTAAATTTTTTCCTTATTATTATAAAACAAATTAATATTATAATTATTAATAATTTAAATTATATATGTTTATAAAAGATAAAAATCTAAGTCCTCAAAATATTTAAGTATTAGTTTAAAATTTAAAACAAAAATCAAGTAAAATTCTCATTCCTTTACAAAGACAATTATAAAGAAAGTTAAATTACAATTATGACTCTATTGACATAAAAATATTTTAAAAATTATAATAATAAAGAGAAAAATATGAAAAAGATTAATAGATAAATAAAATTTTGGAATTATCAGAAGAAAAAAAATAAAATCAAAATATGAATAAGATAAATAAATCATTTGATTTTTATAATTTAAATAATTAAATAAGTGATTAAAACAAAGAAATAAAAAATATTATTTTACAAAATAATTCCCTATTAAATAAAAACTAATAATAATTTCAAAGTAAAATATCTATTAATGATAAAAAGATTAGTGAATTTGAAAAATTATTAAAAAATAAAGATAAATTAAATTAAAATAATCATATTCTTTAAAATAATTTTTAAAAGAAAATATTAATCTAACAAAATAAATAAGACATTAAATTACTTACGAAATATTTTGATAAATAAATAAATCTTTTTTAATAAAAAGAACATGCAGATACTAAAACTTAGAAAATAAAATAAATAATATAAATAGTTTTTGAATAATTGATTGTTTAATTAAATTAATAATGCAAAATAAGTAGTCAATTATTAAAAAAAATATGGGAATAAATCTAATAAAATATTAAAAGTGAAATTGATGAAATCTAATAAAAATTATTTGATAAATAAAAAAAATGCAATATAATAGATTATAAAAATATTGGTTAAGAAGAATAATCGTGTAATATAATGGAAAATAACAAAGAAATAGAAAAGAAAACGAGTGTAATAAAAAATAAAATTATAGATTTAGAAATAGATTTGTTAAAAAGAGAATAAGCAAATAAATAAAATATATAATATATTGAGAAATTAAAAGAAGATAATTAAGCTTAATATTATGAAATAAGAAGAATATAATATGAAAATGAATAACTTTGAAAAAAGAATATGATTTTAGTATACAAAATGGATAAAATGACTGAATATAAAGGGTAATATTGGTTAGAAGATGAAAGTATTAATGATAGTTTGAGTATTAGATCTACATAAATAAATAAAAAGATACAAGATGATAAAATGAAGTTGAATTTAAATGAATTAAAAGGTATTAAACTAGAAGTATTTGATATAAAAAACATATGAAAAGATTAATAAATATAAGTAAATTAAAGTGATTTGAAAGAATTAATAGAAGAAGAATGTTAGACTTATTTACAATTGGGTCAGTTTAATAAAGATATTTTGTTTTAAAACTAAGAAGAATATGAGAAGATGATTTTTGATTACAGTTTAAACTAAAAGATAGATTAATTCATAGATAAAATGGACTAAGATAAGAAAATAGAAGTAGATTAACTTTATTATCTTCTCAAAGCTGATTATCCAAATCTACCTGAAATCAGACTTCCTTAACTCAATTAGGATTTTAAATTAGATTTCACTGATATTCAAGCTATTTAAGATTGATTATTGTTAAATCAAAGTCAAATTAATTTTTTATAAAATGAAAATAATCAAATTATTTATAATTTCTAAATGATTAAAGAAGGAGCGGTTAAAACTATTGAATTTTATAAAAAGTAGTTCATTTTAAATTAAATACTAAGCTCCACTAATTAGTAGTTATCTTTTAATATTGATCAATTAAATAAAGATATTTAACTATTATAAACTGAAAAATAATAATTAAAAGAAGAAACAAGATAAAAAGATTAATAATTAGAAGACTTTATAAAATAACTTAATGAATAAGAAATATTAATAACAAGCTTAAGAAAAATTGAGAATCAATATAAAGATTCAATATTATAGAAGAAGAAAAATGAATAATAATAATAATAATAATAAGAACTATAGAATAAAAATTAACCATAGAAAAATGTATTATAAAAGTAATTGAAACTATTAAAAAAGAAAAAGCAGTTAATAAAGAATTATAAAGAAGAGTAATAAAAAGAGAAAGATTAAGGAAAAGAGAAAGAAGAACTTGAATTCAATGTATAGAATTAAGATATAGTAAATTAAATAGTTCCAAAATTAAGAATACAAAATAACACATAAGGTCTAGATAATTTATTAGAATTGAAGAAAGTAATGTAAATGATAAATTATATTTATGAAGCACGTAAGAAAAAGTATAATTTCTGTATGGATTTAAAGAGCATTGAAAATAAATCTAGTGAACTGATAAATTATGATATGGGGACATTTACTCTTACTTACATGATGGAGATGCAAATTAATAAAGAAGATATGGAGAAGAAGTTCATAATATTCTTATTGAGTCTAAAAAATCATTAAAGCATATTAAGAGTAAATATGTTCTGTCGTATGTTAGGATTACTAGATAATTATTTAAATTATACAGTAGATGAACAAAATAAGTATATTGAGTGCCTTTATTATTTAGATCATGTTAGCAATATAAGGATTAGTTAAACCAATATTTAATAAGAAAATCTTAATTAGAAACTTATTCCCTATTTGAAGGCAGTCTAGTATATTCAGCATATTATGGATGGAAAATTAATGACACAGTAATAATAAACTCTATTTAGGAAAAATATTGAACGATTAAGGAATCAGAACAAGAATGATTTAAATAATGTAAATAATCTTATTGATTTCGATTCTTTTATGTAGATTGTCTTAGAGAATTATAAATAAATTATCAAGCTTGCTAAAATCTAAGTGGTAAATGCTTTTGATGCTTGTGATTTAGATAATAACAAAATGTGCAATCTTGATGAATTTCTCATTCTCAATAGACATCTACATCCGGATCTTTATGATGAAGAGATTTTAGTGCATATTTTCAATAGTTATAGTGATATTGAGGATGATTAGGGAGAAAAGAATCTTAGTTTTGATAAGTTTTGTGTTGTTTGTTATGATAAACAGTTATTTTCTAATCACACTTAGAACATTTATTTGGAAATAAATAATGAGTATGAAGTTGATGATAAATATAAATAGTTATAGTAAGAATGGAAAGATAAATTACAAAATACTATAGAATTATTGGAGTTGCTTAATAATTTAAGTGAGAAAGAAATCAATAATTGGAAACACATTTGTAGATAACTTGATTTCGCTATTAAAGGGGAAGAAGTTGTTAATAAGAAAGCTATTTGCATTGCTGCTAAAATGCTTCATATGGAAATATAAATGCTATTTGATTTGTAAAATGAACCTGATTAAGAAGAAGAAGAAGAAGATTAAAAGCAGAGTCAAGTTGAAGAAATTCAAATCAATTCTCAGCAACAATCTTAATAAAACACTTAGAATTAATGATTAAATTTATATATTATAGATTATCATTCTGGCATAAAAATAGATTGTAGATTTAATTATAGACCTGCTTTAAGTTAGAAATTAGTAAGAAACTAGTTTTTGATATTTTAAATAGATTAAAGAGAAAAGAGACTTTTAAATATATGAGAAACAGAAAATTAAACAGCATAAGGTTTATAATAAAGATTAGTGAGAGTGAGGTTATTAAGAATAAGGAAGGAGAGATAGAGGAGATAAGAGAAAGAGACAATAAGGATGACTAAGGAAATAAGGGAGTAGATGAAGAGAGAGAGGAATTAAGTAATGTCCCATTTAGGTTAAATGAGGATATGAGATAATTAAATGTAATCTAAGTAGAGGGAAATAGAATACCATAGGATTGCCATTATCACCAGACTAAATTAGAATTTGTAGTTTTTATATCCAATACAGTTCCATAATACGAAGTTGTGATGATCGTAATCCTTCATGCATTCATTGCAATAGAAACAGTGGCAAGTCTCTATTTTCTTCTGTCTATTGCAGATATTACAGTATTCTTTATACATTCTCTATCGATCTTCATTATTTCTTGAAGGTGATTCTTCTTCCAGGATGTCTATTTCTTTGTTCTTTGTTCTTACTACTAAATAATATGATCTTAAGTAACACAATCCTATTGAACAGTATACAGATGTCAGCAATATTTCTATTAAACTATCTATAAATATGTTCCCAAATTTTATGTATTTAAGTTGAATCACAGCCTATAATTAATTTTATTATATACCTATATATAAATGTTTGTATATGCTATATTTAAAAAAATGTAAAGATGAATCACTTAACAAATAATACTTACTATTTAATAAATATTTCTTATTAATTTATTCGAATCAACCTTGCTCATAAGAAAATATTATTATATATTATATATTTAAATAATACAACTTATAAAATATAAAATTATAAATAAAAGATAAGATAATAAATGTTTAGTTAAAATAAGAAAAGTCTTTACAAAATATTATTGTTAATGATGTTGTTTTTAGTTTATAAATAAACAACTTGGACTGTATAATTGGGTCCAAATTCTAATAAAATAGTTGGATAAACAACAGATTATTAACTGAGTATTTTTTTTTAAGTAAATAATAAAAAATATTAATTAAATAAAGAGTGATGTAACTTCTGGAGCTTCGATTTCTCTTGATTTTTCAAATTCATAAATTATTCCTCCAGTAGGTGTGTTGACAACTTGCTAATTACTAAATACACAAAATTCAGTACTAGCTGTCTATTAAGGTAATAAAATAATATAAAATAAATGATTATAATAATAAATATGATTATAAAAAATATAAAGGATGTTCGTGCTCTACTGGAAAAGTTTGTACGATTCCAGTGACAAGCACATTTTCGACTGGAAGTGTGAGCAAATTCCAAATATCTACATTAACAAACCCGATTTATTAATAACTTCAGTCTGTGAATTTATTGATAACAAACAGTGACAATACAAAAAGTGCTGAATAAACACTATCAATATCAGCAGCTACTTATACTGTTTAAACAATAATGGTAAACAGTTTGACTTAAGCTAGCTAATTAGTATAAACTGCAAATCTGTATACGATTACTTTCAAGCCAGTATCTAACATTCTAGCCAACTCTCAACTTAATATTACATTGCCTAATGATGTGATGATTTCCACAGTAGGAACCCTAGTCACTAAAGTAGGACTTAATGGAGGATCATTGACCACATTAGCCAACACTTAAGGAATTACTTATTAAGGAAACCTATAGTCTATTTTAATTTCATCGGCTTTCCCTTCTGATTTTCCTGCTAATTAGAATGTCGTAGTCACTTTAGCCAATATAGTCAACCCATCTAGTGTTAGATAATGTGCTACTGGAATTCAGATAATTATTAAATCTGTGAATGGATTTGTGCAAATGCAGAACAATCTTAATACTGATTTAATATGTGGAGCAACAGTCGCTTAGACAATAACATTGTCTTCATAAGGAATTCAAGCTACTCCAACTAAAACTATTTAAACTCCACTTTAGATAATGTATTTCCAATTCACACCTTCTCTAGATTTCATAGCTAATCATTAACTAAAAATAACATTACCTTCGGCTTTTACTTTAACTTCCACAGCAGGCCAATCTTCAATAATGTCTGCTTCAGCAACAGCATCAGCATCAACAACTTTTAACATAGCAAATAAACAGATAATAATGAGAGGATACATCGGTAATGCTAATGGATAGTATTATGGTGTGTTGCAAGGTATAGTATCTCCTTCTGATACTTAAGTGACAGATCAGTTCCAAATATAGATTCTTGATAGTAGTAATAACTTAGTGCAATAAGTTACTACTGCTTACACATTCTAAGCCACTGCTGGAGCCTTAAGTGTTATTAACTCATCTCCCACTGTTACTAGCTCCACTTTAGCTGCCAATGTCAACGTTGGATTTACTATTCAAGCTCCTCATGTGATTCAGTCCGGAAGTTACATTTACACTACTTTTCCTTCCACTATAATGAATCTCAAAGCGGGATATGTTTCCCCTACATGTTATAAGATAGTCAACAATATTTATACTACTTAGACTTGTACTTTGACTGTCAATGCTGATAATAGTATGTTGGTTAAGATGTAAGAATTCTGTAGTGTCGGTGGAAATCCATGTGCAGCTAATACTATAATGTAATATTAAATAGCAGACACTTTTGCAAATCCTCCTTTCATTAAAACTCCACCAGATTCTATTTAGATTTCCCTCATGACTCCTAATACTTTAGGAGTGTATGATTAAATAACTACTGGAGTCACAGTCACTCCTTCTTTAGTTGCTAATCCTTTAACTGATCTTAGTATCATCTACCAAAATGCTTAAAATCCTTCATCTTAGAGTTTTGTTTATACTAATTAAGATAAATATACAATTACTTTCAATCCTTATGCTTACTTTAGAGCAAATGGAGGATACGCTGTGATATCTTTTCCAAAAGGGTCGATAATTCTAATAAGTGGTAATCAGGTTCCTAAAGGATTTAAGTCAGTGCCTTCTTAAACTAGTGACTGTTCATATGTATTGCATAATTCAGATGATGTATTGGATGGGATTAAGTCAGTACAAATTAATGGTATTTGCAGTAATGGATGTCCAACTGGTTAAATTACTCTTGAGATTACTTAGTTCTTGTCTCCTCTATCAAATCAAAATATTGATACTAACACTTTCCCTTTTTAAGTAGCCACGTTCAGTAACTAGGGATATGCATTGGATTTAGGAAAAATGACATCTTTAACAAGTTCAGGGAATCTAGGTAGTTTAGTACCTTAAAACTTCAATGTAATTCCTACAATAGTTTCCAACTCCTAAATTGTTGCTAACTCTCCTACAACATACACCATTACAGTATCACTGAATTACCCTTTCCCTCCTTCAAATCATGCTGTCTTCTAAACCAAACTCTATATTTAAATACCTCTCATCTCTTCAAACATGTAACTTAACAGTGGAGCCACATGTTCTGTTATGAATGTTCAGACTATCTAATTAACATGTTAGGTTATAGATTCGCTTAATGGTATTCTCAACATATTTTATACTGCTTCTACTCCTACTTCATCTGCTCTTACATGGTCTTTAATATTGTCTCAGAATATTATTATTACTCTTAATAATGTTGTTAATCCTCCTAGTCTTAAACCTTCTGGACAATTCCTTATGAATACTTTTACGGGAACTGGGAACTATATTTAATAGAACTCTGGTTAATTTATTCCTACTCTCACAATCACTTAACCAGCTGGTTTGAGAAGCACTACAGTTACTCGAAGCACTATAAATGTTAACTAATAAGTTATTCTCACATTTACCATCTAGTTAAATACTAAATTATATTACACTAATAGTTACATAGAATTCGATATTCCTTTTTAATAAGCATAGTTTTTTACGAGTGCTGCTTAATTGACTGGAACAGACATAGTAAACAGTTTTTTATTAACTAACACTGGAAATGGACAGACTAGAACGATAATTGTGAAGTTAATAGATAGTAATTATGTAAATATTTGGTTTTAAGAATCTTCTTGTCCTGCATCCTGCAATGCTTAATCAACATTAACTTACACATTGTAAAATAATCCTGGAGTTGCTAATCCAGTAGTAAAACTATTAAACCCATCAGACACATCATAACCTAGTAACTTTGTAAAGGTGTTAACTTATGACAATGCTTAGTATCAAGTGGACCAATTTCTATAAGCTATTATAACTCCTTAATTATCAACAGGAGTAATTACAATGAACTCCTTTACCACCAATAATAGATAAGTAATGAATGCAGCTACTCTCACAATCAATGTCGTTATTCAAAATAGTTTCAACCCTGCTTAATCTATTAACCAAATTCTCATCATTCTTCCTGCTGCCACTTATTATCCTGATAAGCAATCTAATTCTAATTATATTCCTACTTGTGCTATTAATTCTAATACTCTAACCACTTGCACTGTCATGCTCGTCAATGAAAATTCTAATTCTAATCTTGCTAAGTATGTACAAACAATTTACTTAACATTAGATTCTTCCACAGTTAATATGGTAAATGCTAACAAGAACTTCAATATAATAGTATCTAATATTTATAACTCTTATAATTATATTGCTCCTAATGCTAATTAATTGGTCACTATTTCAACAACATCTACCAATAGATTCTTTGTAATGGACACTGTTTAATTTTCAATCAGTACTCTTAATTTATTGACTAACACTTACAATAGTTTCGGATCTATCACTATGGCTAGAAGTGTTGCTAAAATAGGTCAGCCTGTAGTTGCCACTTTTACTATCAATTTTAAGTCTATTATTCAGATAGGCAATTATATTAATATCTAAATCCCAAAATCTTAACTCGTTCCTATCAGTACTAATCCCATTTGTTAAGTCAGTATTAATAATGTTTATACTACAATCTCTTGTAATATTCTAAATCAGAATGTTTAATAATTCACTATGCAGTTTCAGATTTCAGCTATTAATTATTGTAATAATAATGGGGTATATACTGCTTTTTGTGATGTAGATTCTAATATTGTGGTAAAGATAAGCAATATTTTAAACAACAATGAAGTACCTAATTTTGCCAATATTTAGTCTTTCTAATTTTAATTAGTGTATTCTGACTTGACAACAGTATTAGAACAATCGAGTGTTGATTAAAGCAACATGCTTCCTATATTATTAGCAGCTTCATTTTTAAACTTACAAATCACAAGTAACAGTACTTACGTAGCTGATTAGTTGGTAGTTTAAATATAAGGATAAATTGAAACTCAATTGAAAGCATAATCAAATATATTGATAACTTTTTCTAATGATTTAATGTTAATTGGAAATAATTATCAACTTTAATGCAAACTAGCAGTGTTGTAACCTTCAGCAGTTTTTAGTGTATAGTTATTAAATCAAATAGCATGCAATTATCAACTGAACCAATTGACATTCGGACTTAAAAGCATAACAATCAGCAATCCTTGTAGATATGACAGTAGTTGTCCTGCAAATACTTAGATTTATATTTAATTCCAAGCTACTAACTTACTATATGTGTAGAGTTATTCTGGGAATGTATAATTATAAGGTTATAGTAGTAACCAGTTAGTGGTGCTTAGTACTTCCATATCCTACTCTAGTTTAGGATCATTATAATAATATTAAATAGCAAATAATAATATAGTAGTCACTCGTTCCCTTTCCACTTCAGCTGCTCCTGCTGTTACTTTAACTATCAATTATATTTCTCCTACTAGGATCATTAGTGGTAGTGCTATTCTCCTTTAGATTCCTAAAGACTAAATTAGTATATCTGCTAAACCCACTTCCTGTACTCCAATTGCTCCTTTGAATTATGACTGTAGTTTCACCTTCGACTCTACTGATGCTACTTATTATAAGTTCATTTTTACTTAAAATTATTGCAATGCTTTTAACACTGTCTTTTGTGAAGCTTATACATAGTTGTCATTTACTTTAGCCAATAATATTGCCAACCCAGTCTAGTCTAAACCTAATAGTGGGACTTTCATATAATTGGGTGTAACTTATAATACTAATTAGGTGTAATCTTTAACTTATAATTATAATAATGTGGTTACTCCTCTGGTAGGTTTAGGATCTTTAAGCAACTTGGTAGTAACACGATCAGCATTTTTAACATCACAATTGACTCAAATTAACATTTAATTCACTATTCAAACTGCCATAGTAGCTGGAGAATTTATTTTAATCTAATTTCCTAATGAAATGTTGATTCAGGATTCAGGAAATGCAATATCAGTAAAGAGATTTAGGGATAGTTTATTTAGTGTTTTGATAAGAGATTTGACTGGTTCATCAATTAGTCAATTTAATAGTAACAATTTTTATAAATAGATTATGATAAGTGGTGCCTGCACAAATGATTGTACATCTGGAAGTACAATTTACTTGTCAATAATAAATATTCGGAATAATTACTTCATTAGTTTATTACCTAACTAGATGATGGTAATAAGCAGTTTAGACTCTTCAAGTAACCTTAAGGATTCTGGAAGTATTTCGAGTTCTAATATTAGTCCTGCAATGTCTGCATAAAGTCTGTAAACAGTGAATGTAATAAGATCAGTAAGTGTATTTACATTGGCATCAAGTTTCACATTTACTGTTGTCTTCAATTCTGGTTAAGTCATTCCAGTTGGAGCTATTATGAGTATCAATCTGCCTGTCACTTAATTAAATGCCATGGGTAACAACTATTAATTGACCAATTCTAACAATAACAATATCATTCCTATTACTAATATTATATCAACTAGTTCTACTAACTTTATTATTCAGTTTGCATTATTTGACACTTCTACTACTACATATAATTTTATTCTTACTGGATTCTAAAATGCTAATACTAATCCTGCTTAAACTACTATTAATAGTCTCTTTGTTTCCCTATACACATCTAATAATCAACTTATGTCTGTCAATTCTTTTAATGTATTTATAACTCCTTCTATGAATTATTAAACTCCTAATATTAATAATCTAGTAGTTAGTCAGTCTAACTTTATCGATGGATAAAATACTATTATTACTTATTCATTTAATTTAGTTACACCTATTAATTCAGGAAACTCAAATAATTTCATATTGGATTTGCCTTAATATCGATTCTACTTTTAGGATTTTAATACTAAATCACTTCTCGATTGTTAAGTATTTGATTCATTAACAAATAGTTATATAAACTTAAAAACAGATTAATGTACAGCAACTTTCGATGCAACTAATTTTTATGTGAATTAAATGTAATTTATTTCAGTTTGTGGTTAATTAATAGTGTGCAGCACTTAGAACCAGCAAATAATATTAAAATTCACATTGAAAAACTAGGCATCAACAAGAGGATATTTTTATAACAGTTTAAACTAATACTTCTAATTAAAATTAATGTCTAACAATGCTTTAGTGTTTGTGTAATAATACTTATACTTATAACCTCAAGCTAGTGCTTCAAGCATAAGCAATATAATAATGACATCTAGTAGTAGTTTGGTTTAGAAAACTAACACTGTATTAACAATAAAGTTTAATTTGTAAAATATAGTACCATTGAATGGAAACATCTCAATAACTCTTCCTAGTTAATTAATCAACACTATTCCTTCTAGCTGTTCTGCTTCTTAGACTATAAATTCTGTTGCTACTCCTATAATCTGTAAACCTACTGCAGATGGACTCATTGCTTTAGTGCAATCTTATTCTGTACCATCCACACTTAACATCTATGGTAATATTCTCATGACTACTACTATTAATGGTGTTTAAAATCCATATACTAATCTCCCTACTGATTCTCTTAATATCTATTCTTATGGAATGTATGTCGAAGACACTTATCTTATTGATTAGAATACCTCTCCTCTTTAGTATTAGGCTACTACTCTTAATCCTATCACTGTAACTTCTGTCACTAGGTAATTATTATTATTATTATTATCATCATTAATATTATCATTATTATATTTAACATTATTATTATTATTATTATTATTATGATAATATTTAATAGATCAACAAATGCTTTGTTCTAACCTTTCACCCTAACAATTTCTTTTAGTGTTCCTAGCTTGATCCCAGCTGGAGGATTCGTTCTTCTAAATGTACTGCCTTCATATCAGATGATATTCACAGTGAGTTCAGGTACGACTTTATCATGCTCAAATACTCAAAATGCAGGTCAACCAATAATTTGTTATGCTTATTAAACTTTTATAAAAATAATGAATTTGTGTGGAGTAAATATTCAATGTGCAGCTGGAAGTGCATTCACAATAGTAGTGACTTCAGGAATTAAAAATCCTACTTTCGTTTAAGAAACTTCAATGTAATTATATTCAGCTTTGATTGTGGGCAGTCAAACTGGATATATTGATGGACAAACTTAAGGAATTCTTGCCTAAGCTCCACTCATTCCTACTATTCTCACAGTCTAATCTTTTTCTAGGACAGTCAATGATTGTCTCAAAGATACTCAAATTACTGTTAAGTTCAGTAGTTCAAATCCTTATAACTTTAAAATCTCCACATAGTTTTAAATAAACTTTCCTTAGAATGTTATGCTACCCAGTTAATATAAGCCTATGAAATGTGTCATTAATTCTGTTATCACAACTGCTACTTGTAATTATACGCTTTATACCACATAGGATGTCCCTACTATTTAGTATGTATAGGTTTATAATTTCTGTGTCACTAATGATCCTTGTCTTGTTGGAGAGAGTATTACTGTAGTAATTGATGGATTGATGAATGCATATGAGTAATGGGATTATTCATAATAGAATGTTGTATTCAGAATGTTAATTTAAAATTATATTTATTAGTATGTTCAATCTGAAATTTTCACTTCTTCTTTATCTAATTATTTTTCTTCTAGTGTATCTACTACTAGTAATTTTATTGATATCAGGTTATAAATGCCTATTTAGTTATTTAGTACTCAGATGTATTTAACAATAGAATCTAATAATTATTTAACTTAAGGTTAATACATCTTAATCTAATTCGATAATTCAGTCTTCAGTAATAATTTCAATATAGCTTAATGTACAGGAGTGTATGGAGCTTCTTAAGGATAAGGTTAATGTAGTGTTTAGAATGGAAATTAGTTAAAAATCATTAATTATATAAGTAGTTCTGTTTAATAATAAAGCAGAATATTAATTCAAATTAATAATTTTGTGAACCCTAAGACTAACTCAGACGGTCAAATCTTTACATCAATATAAAGTGTGAAAATATTTAGTGTAAATGATAGATTAATGGAATAATATTCAAATACTCAAAGGATGGGTTTCAAAGTATATTAATAAAGATCAATGAGCTGTGCAGATAAGAATTGCCAATTCTGTTTAGGATCTGATAACACAAACTGTTTACAATGTATAGTACCTAATTAAGTGCCTTTACTCTTTGTGGATGTTAACACTCAATATAGCAAAGGATTATGTACGAACTAATGTCCAACAAATACTTTTATTCAGAACTAATACTGTTATAATTGTTATGGTAGCTGCTCCAGTTGTTTGGGTCCTAAAATAGCAGATTGTGTAGGATGTAGTGCTAGTGGAGCCAATAGTGTGTTTGATAGTGGTTATTGTGGATCTTAATGTTTAGCTGGCAATACTCTTATCACTAATGCCAATGTTTTCCCTGTCACAAGTGCTTCATATTGTTAGAATACTAACACATCAGCTTGTAGTACTAATTGTGGTACTAATTGTATGACCAATCCTAATTATTGTACTGCTTAATGTAGTAATTCTTAAGCCTTTAGTTATTAGTCAAAGTAATGTGTCTCCAGTACCACTTGCAGTAATTATGGAACTAGTTTTTCATTAGATACTTCATTCAATTCCTTTTCTCAATGCAAACCCTGTGCTAATTAATGTACTAAGTGTCTAGACACCAAACAGTCAGTATGTACTTAATGTAATTAATATTTTGTTAATTAATACAATTTAAACACAGCTTGTATTTAATAATGTCCTTTTAAATAATATGCTTAAGAGAATACTAATATTTGTCTCCCTTGTTCTACTGGCTGTAATACATGCAGAGATGGATAAAGTATCTCATGCTTGTCTTGCTCTACTGGTTTGTATTATTATTATGGAGAGTGTCTGTCTAATTGTCCTTTAGGAACTGTCTAATCAGGAATCAATTGTTTATCAGGATGTGCTAATTCTAATTGCTTCAAATGTAGTGGTTCATCTAGTAATATTTGCACTAGTTGTAGAGGACTCAATAATATACTTTATAATGGAAACTGTATTAGCTAATGTCCTTAAGGAACTTACTATATTCCAAGTACTTTGACATGTTCTCCTTGTTAATCTCAATGTAAATCTTGTAGTAATGCCAATGGCTGTGATTTGTGTAAAGATTCTGCTCTAGTTGTTTACAACAATACTTGTGTTACTTCATGTCCTACTGGTTATTCTCTCAATTATTTAACTACTGTTTGTATGTAATTCAGTTGTTAACCACCTTGTTTATAATGTGGATTCTATGAAAATCAGTGTGTCGCTTGTATTAATTAATTTGCTTATTAATCTAAATGTTATTCTGGTTCTTGTCCTGATGGATCTTATGTCAATTAAACATCTTTAAATACTTGCAATACTTGCTCTTCACCTTGTAAAACTTGTTCATAATAAAATACTTGTAGATCTTGTCAATCTCCATAAGTATTATATAATGGGGCTTGTTACTCTAAATGTCCTATGAATTATAAAAACGTTAATAATGTTTGTACTGTTGCTGAGTATCCTATAACTTGTATTGTTTTATTAATTTTGTTTGCTATAGCTTTTGTTTATTATTTGATATCCTACTTTAAAAACAAACTTATTATCAACTCAATTAATTGTTTTATATTTTTACCTGCTCCATTATTATTTTTGGGAAGAGTTTTCTTGCTTTATAATTATTGGCTAAATCAAAATGCTGCTTTAGTTGCTGTTACATTTATTACTATATCTACTAATTGTATTCTCGGACTTATTTTCAGAATATATTATCTCACTCTTTTTGAAGAAAATCTAAACAATTTCTAAATATTTATGAAGGATCATTCTAAATTTTATAAGTCAATGATTGTTTTTATGATTATTTGTGGAGTTAAAATTGCTAAAATATTCAATTCAGGATTATTATGCATTCCAAAAAGCAATTTTGAAAAATTGCCTCCTTATTTATTCAGTATGAATAGATTATTGAATTACAGTTTATTACTTAGCTTGGCTTAATTTTTAGCTAGCTTATACTCAGTTATAGCTTTAAACTCAGCTAATGGTAATAACTAATTATATTATTTTTAATTAGATGCATTTTAGTTAGCTATTCTTGATATTTTATTTAGTCTTATTTGTGAAATAGCATTTTATTATAAAGACTACAAAGATTATAAAATGAAGCTTGGTTATTTAACTTTACCAGAATAAAAACCATTAAATTTATAAAATGATGAAAGCAAAAACAACGATGAAAATAATAATAATGAAGAGGAAAATTAAAATGATTAATCCAATTTAAAAAATGATGAATAATAAAAAATTGAAAATTGATTTATATATTTTTATTATAAATGTAATAATTGTAAAAAATTTAAATTAAATTTAATTTTTAATTATAATAATTTATATAAAAATAAGGAAATTTACTCATTTTTTTAATAACTATTATAATATTATTTTTCTCACTTCTTAAATTTTTAATAATAAATTATTATAGTTTTTTTTTATATTTAGTTTTTATTAAAATTTTTTCTTATCATAAATAAATTATTGTCTAAAATAAATTTTACTAATTATATTCATATAAAAATAAAATAAATCAAAATATTATGTTTTAATATAAATATAATTGATTAAATTAAATAAAAATTTTGTTTTATGATTAAATAATATATAAATTTAATTATATATAAAATAATTTTTGAGATTTTATATAAAATATTTTTTTAAATAAATTTTACTATAATTAATTTTAAATTTTATTTCAAATATAATATTAATTTATTAAATTTTTAATCTAAAACTACATTATTTTTATCAATAAAAATAATTAGAATACATAAAATTATTTAAGAAAGTTTAGAAAATGTTAAATCTTTATCCTAAAAATAATTTTTAAGTAAATATGAGAATTTTTTTATTTTAGGTTAGAAAGTGATGAAGTATAAGAAATTTTTTTACAATGTAAAAAATTTTATTTAAGAAAATTTAAAATTTAAAAATAAAAATATTTAATAATTAATTAATAAAAATTTAAATTTTATAAATAATATTTTAAAATATTTTTTAATATTTTACTAAATAATTATAATTAAATTATCTTAAAGATTTATAAATCTATTTTTTTTACCTATGAAGAATATTATAATTTAAAAATATATAACAATTAATATCTGTTAAGTTTATTTAAATTAATTTGTAGTAATAAAATATATATTTTTATAATAAAAATAATTTAATATAATAATATAATTATAATTATATATATTTTATTAAACAAAATATTATTACTTAGTCATTATTTAATCTTGAGTTTAATAAAATTTTAGTTTTTTAATGTTTTTTTTGGTATTTTAAAGTGAATAAAAGTATTTCTTGGTTGATAATCATTATCAACTGAGCAAGCATTCAAAAAAAGAATATTATTTCGAACTTCATAACCATAAGAATCATGAATGTGTCCAAATTAATGAACAATAGGTTTGATTCTATATAAAATTTAATCTAATAATGTTTGTGAACCTCCTTTTTTTCCCCAAAATGTTTTATCTAATATACCTTTTGGTGGGCTATGAGTTATTAAAATATCAGTTTATGTTGGAATTTAAAGCCATTTTATTAATAAATCTTCCTCAGATTTTTTTTAGAATGCCTAAATTTAAGATCTAAATTATTAAGTTGTAGGTAATCCAAATATATTTAGATCAAACAAACTAATTCCTTCATTTTCTAAATAAAAGCAACTTTATTTTAATATGTTCACTAAAAATTATTTTTAATTTTTGAATTACTCTATACTAATATTTTAATATCATAGACAATAAGATTAATAATCTAATTTGTATTCGTGATTTCCTGAAATAACTATTTTATATTTAATTTATTTTAAACTATCCAAATAATCCTTGAATCTTGTTATTTCTTCTAAAGAAGCTTCATAACTAAAATCTCCTGAATGAATTAAAATATCTGCTTAAGGTAAAAGTGGCATATCTTTATGCTAGTCATGAGTATCAGATATACTTATAATATTTATATAATCTTATTCTATTGTTTCATAATCTATGACTTCAATATACTAAAATTACTAACATTAATTTATTTTTGTTAATTTTTCATTCGTTTCAAAATTTAGCTCTTTAAAATTATTATAATTGTTATTAGTGTTATTTTTTATAATTCTGCTCTAAAGACTACCCATTTATTGTAAAGAAACTTATTTTTATAAGAAATAGAATTAAAAAAGATAATTTATATAATAAATATATTAAAATATGAAGATAGAAATAAAATTCCTAATTATTTAATTGATTTTGTGGAATATTCTGACGTTAAAATCAAGAGATACTTATCGTTCTCGAAAAAAATAAGTAGACAATGGAATGGGAATGTCATTACTAACTCACTTTTTAACAAGTGATTCTACAAATAAATTAAGAGATTCAGGAGGATTATTTGACGATACTGGCTGCGATGGTTTAGAGAACGAAAGTCCTTTGCCTGAAAATACTGAAGGAAGGTTTAGATAAAAAGCGAGATCAGCTGCAGCAATGTATTTCATTATTTT
>Ga0315908_10000262_pt1 | contig 41565 bp, 40 predicted proteins | sample LakEriMetagenome_12_FD_203520 | JGI IMG/M metagenome (GOLD analysis project Ga0315908, IMG submission 203520) | Freshwater fungal communities from buoy surface, Lake Erie, Ohio, United States - Buoy 4 MA124 | ecosystem: Environmental > Aquatic > Freshwater > Lake > Lake biofilm | place: USA...
ACCGACGGGGCCATCCAGTGCGCGGAGACCAAGGAAAACTCCAAGCAGACGAACCTCATCCTCCTCTGCTCCAAAGACAACCCGGAGAAGTTCGCCAACTTCGAAATCCGCTACCGCTACCGGTGGATCACCCCGGAAGGGAACTCGGGCCTGCAGATCCGCGGCCGGATCGACAACCCGAAGATGTTCCATGTCGGCGGCTACCAGGCCGACAACGACGCCGGCAACAAGCACACGGGCATCATCTACGACGAGGGCGGCGTGGCCGGCGGGCGGGGGATCATGAGCAAGGTGGGCTTTCGGACCACCTGGAACGCCGATAAACAACGGAGCGAGGAACCGCTCGCCAAGAAGGACGCCGAGATCAGGGCCGCGATTCGCCCGGTGGGCGAATGGAACGAGGCAGTGGTGGTGGCCGACGGCAGGCGGATCACCTACAGCATCAACGGCCAGGTCACGACGGAGATGATCGACGACAGCCCGAAGGCCTGCAAGGACGGCGTCATTGGCCTGCAAATGCACGGCGGGTACACGATGACCCTGCAGTTCAAGGACATCGCGATCCGGTTCCTCGACCAGCCCTGACACCCGCGGGCCGCCTTGTCGCCGAGCCTCTACAGCGACTGCAGGTAGCCGACGAGATCCGCGAACTCCCGCGGGCTCAACTGGCGATGCTGCCCCTCGGGCATGAGCGATTTCTTCTGCACGACCCGCTCGTCCACATCCGCCTTCTTGACCCGCGTCTCGGCGTCGGGCATGACGATGCGGAGCGTGTCCTTCTCGTCCTTCACCAGGCCGCTGAAGACCCTGCCGTCCTGCATCGTGATCGTCTCGATCTCGAAACCGGTCTTGATGATCTTCGAGGGCTCCAGCACCGCCTCGATCAGGTAGTCGATCTTTTGGGTCTTGCCGATTCCGGCCAGCGGCGGCGCCCGCTCGGTGCCCTGCGAGCCGGCGGCATGGCACTTCACGCAGCCGGTCCGCTCGAAGACCCGGCGGCCGAGGGCGTCGCCCGCCGGAGTCCGGGTGGCGGCCACCGCGGCCGCGGCGAAGGCCGCGTCGTGTGCCGTGACGGCCGCCGGATCGACCTGCGGCGCGAGCGGCTTGTCGATCTTCAAGGCCGCGGCCACCGCCGCCAGGTCGGCCTGCAGCTCCGGCAGCCGCTTGACCAGCGCGGCCGCCGAATCCTGGAGGGCTTTGGTCATCGTGGCGTTGCCGGCGAACTGCCGCCATGATCGCACGGCATCGGCCACGAGCAGCGGATCTCCCTCGGCCAGCAGCCGCGCCCAGTTGTCAGACTTTGGCTCCGCCTCGACCGCCATGAGCGTGGTCAGGTCCATGAGCCGAACGGATGGGTGACGTTTGTCCTGCGGATCAGCGATCCGCTTCCAGAGCCCATCGGCCAGGGACGCGGCCTTCGTGCCGTGCAGTCTGGCGAGGCGGTGCGCCGCCTCGCGGACGCCGCCGTCTCTCTCGCCGAGCATCCGTCCGATCGTCTGCAAGGCGAACGGCGAGGGCCCGGCGGTCTCGAGCAGTTCGAGCAGGGTTATCGCGTCCCGCGGCGACTTGATGACATTGATGACAATCTCACCAGCCTCGACGGCTTTGAGAAACCGCCGCACCGCCTCGCCATCAACCGCCTCGCCCTTCTTGTCCGTCATGGCACGAAGCACGAGCAGCGCCCGGCCGGTGACCCCGACGGGGAGATCGTTCCGCCGCACCATGCCGCGCAGGCCTTCCAGTACCTCGGGCGATCCGTGCAGCTGTGCCAAATCCAGCAGCAGGTCCGTCTCGGTGGGGCCCGGATCCGCGATCGACCTTCCCAGCACGGCTCGTGCGGCCGGTGACCCCCGATCGATCGCGACCAGCCCCGACAGCCGCAGGTTCGGATCGCTGTCGCGAACGAGGCTCGTCAGCGTGGCTTCGTCGATCACCGGCGCCAGGATCGACGCCGCCTCGTATCGCAGGTGAACGTCAGCCGCCGCGCCGGCCTTGAGGGCCGCGAGGGCGGCAGCGCACCGTTCCTCCGGCCGCACGCGGGCCCGGGCCGCGGCGACCCGCACGGCCGGATCGGAGTCACCGGCGAGCTGCGCGGCCACCGCATCGGCCTTCTCGACGCCATACCGTCGGAGGAGGTTGATCGCCAGCCGCCGCACCCGCCAATCGCCGTGCTTGACTCCGCTCTCGATGGCGGCCAAAGACTCGGGCGTGGCGATCTGGACGAGCGCCCACAGGGCGTTCGCCGCTCCGAGTGAGTCCGCCGTGCCGGCCGCATGGGCCGCCAAGGCGGGAATGGCGTCGTTCGCCTGCGCCACGAGCGTCCGCGTCGCCTGCTGCCGGACCAGATGATCGGGCGAGCCGAGAGCCGACACGGCATAGGCCCGGCCCTTCACGGCATCCTTCCATTCCGGGGCATCGAGCCGATGCTGCACGACCGGCTTGTCGCCGCCCGTATACCGCACCCGCCAGACCCGACCGGTGAGGTCGCTTTCGTCGTCTCGGCCGTACCAGTCGGCCACCAGCAGGCTGCCATCGCGGTCGCAGAGCACGTGGCTACAGCGGAAGTGCGGGTCGCGGCAGACGATGAACTCCTCCTGAGCAGCGATGTCGTTGCGGGCATCGGGCACGAAGCGAAAGATCGTCCGATTGACGCCGTTGAACCCGTGGCCGCCCCAGTTGTCCACCAGCAGGCTGCCCTGATACGCCGCGGGGAAGTTGGCCCCGTAGTACCGCATCAGCTGGGTGCAGGCCCCGCGGGGAAGTTCGGTGCACGGTGCGGCGAGCGGGTGCCGGCCGGCGAGCCAGTCGTTGCCGACGCTGCGGGTCTGGAAACCGTAGTCGACGCCCTCGATGACGCGGATGAACCGGTTCGGGTTGCCCTCGCCGTTGGACAACTGCCAGTGCTGGCCGAACGGGTCGTACTCGAACCCGTAGGGCACCCGCAGCCCGCTGACGAGCCGCTCCATCCTCGAACCGTCCGGCCTCATCCGCATCACGATGCCGTCCCTGCCGAGCCCGGAGATCCGCTCGGCGTCGTCGGCCGTCCGCCGGATGTCGATCGCGTGATCGCCCACGCTCATGTACAGGTCGCCCTCCGGGCCCCATTCCAGCACGAACATGCCGAACGGGTTCCAGGCCTTGTTCTTGTCGACGGCGATGGTCTGCCGGTTGACGCCGATCGGCTGATTGGCGGGTGCGCGAAGGAACGCGGCCACGTCCTTCGCGGCGGCCTCGTCCGCGGCGGCCGCCGGTGGAGCGGCCGCCGCCGCCGCGGCCGCCAATCCGGAATCGTCGATGTCGAACCGATAGAGAAAATTGTTCGCCGTGGCCCACAGCTGATTGCCGCGGATCGCCATGCCCATCACCGGGTCGTCGAAGCCGTCGGCCACGAGGACGCGGCGGAAGCCCTTGCCGTCCGGCAGCGGATCCAGCCGCACGATCGGGTTCGCTGCCGACCCCGCCAGGGGCGTGCCCTTGTCGCCGTAGCGATAGGTGTGGCTTTCGGAGACGTAGAGCCGGCCCTGCTCGTCGAGGGCGATGCACACCGGATTGATGATCGTGGGCTCGCTGACGACGAGTTCGATCGTGAACCCTTCGGGCACGGCGAAGTGCCCGATCTGCTCGTGCGCGGGAATGTAGCGGCCGATCTTCTTCGGGGGTGCCGCCGGTGCGGAGGGTGTTTCGGCCCGAGCCGGCCGCGGTCCACAGCAGACGCCGCACACCGCCACGAGGGCCAACAGACGGACGGGAACACCACGCATGGCGAACTCCTTCTTGGGGAAAGGGCGGCGGACGCCCTCGAGAATGCTATAAGAAGATTACCCCGGCCCGGCGACCGTCGCCACCCCGGCCGGGCGTGTCGCGCGCGTGAAACCGGCGGACTGTCCAGGTCCGCCACCCCGGCCGGCTCGACGCCGAGCTCATCCGCGACGTCTCCCTGATCGTGAAGCGGTTGGGTATCGTGTCAGCGGCGTCGGATCCACTCGGTTTTTCCTCCGGGAGTCGTGGCGTGCGGTATGCGGCTGAGTGCGTGACGTGGCTCGCCATGCTGATGGCGGGTATCGGTGTGTCGGCGGCGGTCGAGCCGGCCGATGCGATCTATGGCGGCGGCACGATCCTCACGATGGCGGGGCCCGAACCCGCGCAGGTGGAAAGCCTCGCCGTGAAGGACGGCCGGATCGTGTTCGTGGGGCCGGCGGCCGAGGCGGCGACGTTCGCCGGGCCGAACACGCGCCGCATCGACCTCGCCGGCAAGACCCTGCTGCCCGGCTTCATCGACACCCACGGCCACTTCGTCTATTTCGGCAAGAATCTCGTCGACGCCAATCTCTTCGGCTCCGCGACCGTCGCCGAGGTGCTCGAGCGGATGCGGAAGCAGGTGGAACGCACGCCGGCCGACGGCTGGATCGTCGGGTTTGGCTACCAGGCGCGGCAGCTGGCGGAGGGCCGCCCGCCCACGGCCGAGGAGCTCGACCGCGTGTCGGCCGATCGGCCGGTGCTGATCGTCGATTCGTCCGGCCACCTCGGGTCGGCTAACGCCGCCGCCTTCCGCGCCGCGGGGATCTCCGCCGCCACGCCCGATCCCACCGGCGGGAAGTTCGCCCGTGGCGACGACGGGAAGTCGCTCGCCGGGCCGATGGAGGAGACCGCCCTCAATGCCGTGCGGGCCAAGCGGCCGCCGTTCTCGGGCGAACTCGCCGACCGCGTGATCACCGGCGCCGCCGAGGTCTGGGCCAGCCACGGGCAGACGACCGCCATGGAGGCCGGCCTCGGTCTCGGCAACGACGACGTGGCGGTGGTGCTCAACGCCATCGACAAGCGGCTCCTCCCCATCGACCTCTACGTGGCCGCGAAGGACTCGGCCATGGACGAGACGCTCGCGGCCGCCTACGGGGTGGCCTCGGCCTACAATCCGCAGGCGGCGGGCACCCTGGCCAAACTGCGGGCCGCGCGGCCCGATCTCGACTCCCGGTACGTGAACCGCGTCCGCCTCGGCGGCATCAAGTTCTGGCTCGACGGCAGCCTCGACACCGCCTGGTTCACCGAGCCCTACACCGTCAACCCGCCGGGCAAGACGGGGGCCTTCGCCGGCTACCGCCAGATTCCCGACGCGGTGCTCGACGCCGCCTTCGACCGCTTCTGGGCCACCGGGCTGCAGATCCACATGCACATGAACGGCGATGCCGCGGCCGACCAGGCGTTGGCCGCGATCGCCAAGGCGGTAAAGAAGCACGGCATGCACGACCACCGGCCGGTGTTCGTCCACGCCTCGTGGGTGCGGCCCGACCAGGTCGAGAAGATCAAGGCCTGCGGCGCGATCCCGAGCTTCCTGCCCTCGGGCATCGTGCCCGGAGGCGACGCGGTGGTGCGGCTCTGGGGACCGGTGCGGTCGGCCGGCGCGATGGCTGCGCGGAGTTTCCTGCGGGCTGGGCTGCCCTTCACCTTCTCCCACGACGCCCCGGTGTCGCCGGTGCCGTCGATTCTCGCGCTCGTCGACGCCGGCGTGAACCGGATGTCGGGCAGCGGGCAGGTGATCGGTCCGGACGAGCGGATCACACCCTACCAGGCGCTGCGGGCCGTGACCGCCACGGCCGCCTACCAGCTCAAGGAGGAGAAGACGAAGGGCACGCTCGAGGCCGGCAAGCTCGCCGACCTGGTGATCCTCGAGAAGAACCCGCTCACGGTCGAGCCGACCACGATCAAGGACATCGCCGTGATGGAGACGATCAAGGAAGGGAAGACGGTCTGGCGGCGATCAGCACCGTGACGATCAACGAATGGTCGATGCTGGCAATCGTGATCACGATCTGCGGTGCGTTGGCCGGGCTACCGTGGTGGTCCGGCTCGGACGACGGCGCGGCGTGAGTCGGGCGTCCTGTTCCACGAGAAAGTGCTGAGCGAGTTCAAGCCGCCATGCCAGAAGTGCCGTGCCGCCCGCGGATCTCGGTGGTCGTTTCCACGTACAATTCGGCCGCGCTTCTGCATGCGTGTCTGCAGCAGATGCTGCGGCAGACAGCGATTGCGGAATGTGAGATCATCGTCATCGACAGCGGCTCGCAGCAGGACGAGGCTGCCGTGTGCGCCGCGATGCGACCGGCGTTTCCCCGGCTGGTGTACGAGCGCACGCCGCGAGAGACGATCTACAAGGCATGGAATCGTGCCCTCGCCCTTGCCCAGGGCGAGTATTTCGTCAACGCGAACACGGACGACGCGCTCCATCCGAACGCGCTGGCGGTCTTGAGTCGCGGTCTCGACGAGCACGCTGAAGCGGCGATCGCCTACGGGGATTGGGTCTGGTCAGACGTGGCCAACGCACCCTTTCCGTGGCACGCGTCCTCCCGCCGCATCAAGCACACCCCCTATCATCCGTCCCTGGCACTCATGTACTGCTACACCGGCTGCACGCAGTTCTGGCGAACGGCGAAGCTCCGTGAAATCGGGGGCTTCAATGCCGGACGGTGGGCGGCCGGAGATTACGAGGCCCTCGCAGCACTCGTGCGCCGGAGATGGGCGGCAGTGTATGTCCCTCTGGAGGTGTCGGCCTTTTACCAAAATCCGGCGGGGCTTTCGCTGTCGTCGAATCGCTCGATTCAGGAGTTTCATGAAATCCGGAACGCGCTCCGCCAGACGCTGGAAATCTCGGCGATTTTCGACGTCGATGAAGCCGATCACAGGAGCTGCGCGGCGGCGTGGATGGGGCTGGCGCACCGCGCGCTTCGGGTGTGCGCTCCGTGGGAATCACGTCCGGAACCAGACGATGACTACGCACGATGGGCGGCACTGAAAGCCCTGGCACTCGACCCTTTCAATCCTTACGCGCAGCGGTTTGTGGACGCGCTGCGCCCGCGTGGGGGCAGCTTCAAGGAACGAATCCTGCGCAGCCTCCGGGGCACGCGCGCCGCGCGGGCATTGCCAGAGGCAGAGGTGCCGGAACCGGCCGCGAGGGTGCCTCCGCTGACCGCGCGACCCGTATGAGCCGCAGCGTTCCCCGATCCGGCGGTCTTGCATGCCACGACCGTTGAATCCGGGCAGGATGCCCAGAGAGGCACGGGCGATCAGAGCCGTCCCAGCAACCCGAGCAGGAATCGGCGGGCGCCGGCAAACCATGTCCGCGCGGTGGCGAGTTCCAGCATGGCTGGAGTGAGGCCAGCCATCGGCAGGGGAGTGACGCTCGCGGTGCCGCGTGCGGCGGTTGCGGAGCTTCCCGAGAGCAGGTCCTCGAAGAGAGCCAGATAGCGCTGCGCCTGGAACGTTTCGGCGAAGCGGTCTTGTGCCCGCCGCCGGGCCGCCAGAGCATACGGTTGCAGTTGCCCGGGCTTGTTGACGAGATCGACGAGGATGTCGGCTGCCGCATTCGAGTCATCGCGATCCACGAGCCATCCCTCGTGGCCGTGATCGATCATTTCCGGCACGCCCCCGACACGCGTGGCAAGCACGGGCACCCCGCACGCGATCGCCTCCATGACCGTCAGGGGCAGGTTGTCCTCGCGGGTCATCGTCAGGAAAACGTCCGCGGCATTCAGGATCGAGATCACGCCTGCTTCATTCTGCGGGCCCAGATGGTGGCAGGGGATTCCTGCGACGGGCGGTGCCCCCTGTCCGAATGTGACGACGAAGGGCTGCGGCCCGGGGTGTCCGGCGTTTCGCAGCCGCGCCGCGAGCGATTCCAGGGCTCCTCGCGCGGGGGCGAAGCCCTTGCGGCTCTCATCGAGCGAGACGCTGCCAAACGCGATGCCGAGGCCATCAGCCGGGAGCGAGAACCGAGCCCGAAGCTCCGCCTTGTGGTGCCGGGGAGCGAAGTGAACGACATCGATGCCGTACGGAATCACATGGTGCTGATGGGACGATGCATGAAACAAACTGCTGCGACGGAGTTCCTCGCCCAGCCAGCGACTGGGCGTCACGAACGTCAGTCGCGCCTCGTGGAGTTGCGCGCGGGCTTCCTGCAAGAGCTGTGCGGCAATGTGGCGAACCGGCTTCGTGAGTTGGGGACAGCCTGCGCAGTCGGCGGCAAACGCCTCGCAGCCGGCGGTGTAGTGGCAGCCGCCGGTAAAAGCCCTCTGGTCGTGGAGTGTCCACACGACGGGTTTTCCCGTGTCGACGAGCCGCCGGATCATGGCCGGGTTGAGGAACCCCGTGACCCAATGAAGGTTGATGACGTCGGCAGCGACCACAGCCGGATGAGACGCCACGTCCCACGCCGGCCAGTCGAACGTGAAGATCGTGTTGGTCAGCGACGTGCGCGACTTGCGCAGGCTGCGGTGTATCCGCCGGTGGAGCCGCTTCCCCGCCTGGTCAGTTGGCGGCGGTTCACCGAAATCGGTGTTTCGGGCGTCGGCCCGCTGGAGCGAGAGGATGTCCGCCGTCGCGCCGGCGGATCGGAGGCCATCGGCCAGGCGACGCATGGCCACCCCTGCGCCGCCGGTTTCGCTCGTGGCAATGCAGAGGATGTTCATAGCGCTGCCGTGGGCGCCACCGCTTCCATGAAGAGGGAGTCAGGTTTGTGGACGGCCCCCTCGACATCGGCGTCCAGCTCATAGGCTGGAAAATCGGCGATGCGGGACTCGACGGCCGTCACGCGACGAGGCTCGCAAAAGCCGCTGGCCGCCAGGAGTTCACCGAGCGAAATGCGGTCATACATCCACTTGTGTCGTTCACCGCTCTTGGAAAAACGAACCGCCTTCCGGTCACTCGTGGGAGGGGCATGGAGAATCTCCGTCGGTCGCAGCGGCGGTTTTCCGGACGCTGCCTGCTGTGAACGGATGGCCTCGATCGCCGCCGTAGCCTGCACGCCGAGACGTGTGCGAATGAAGGCGTCGGCGGGCACGGGGTTGCAGGACCACCACCGTGCCATGGCCCCGCCGGGCCTGGTCCGCACGAGCTGGTCGAGGAGTTCGATGGTCATCCAGCGATGCCGCCAGCAGGCCTCGTCGTCGCCGCCGTCCAGGGCATCCACGGCAGCGAGGTACTCGCGCACGATGCCTTCCAGATCCGGCACGACCACGCGTGCGATTCCGCCCGGCCGCAGCACGCGCCGCACCTCGCCCAGCAGGTGTGTCGCCTCCCGGGGGGTGAGGTGCTCCAGCACATGCGAAGCGTAGACCGCGTCGAACTCCCGGTCCGGAAACGGGAGCGGCTTGCGGAGATCGACGTGCAACACGTCGTCCCCCGCAGGCGCCAGATCGGCGTTCGTCCAGGCGGGGTGCCGGCGGGCTCCGCAGCCGAGATTCAGGAGTTTCAGGCCGGCGGCGTTCGGCTTCGTCGCCTGGATCCTTCGCCGGCCCGGGAACGCAAAAGTGAGCATTGGCGGCTGGGGCCTGCGTTCAGGAGGCAGGCTTCACGACAAGGCGACAGGTGTAATCCACGCGGTTGAGGAAGACGGCGGGGCTCCGGCCGGCGAAGTATTCATCGACTGCCTTTCGGGCTCCCTGCCAGTGGCCGTAGTCGTCGATGATCAGAATGCCGCCGACGCTGAGCCGCGGATAGAGGTGCTCGAGTTCGTGTCGCGTGGACTCGTACCAATCCGTGTCGAGGCGGAGGATCGCGATCTCGTCGGGGGCGGCCTGGGGCAGGGTCTCCTCGACACGACCGATCACGAAGTGAACCAGTTCGGGCGGATAGCCTGTGGACCGCATGTTCGACTGCACCTCGCCGAGCGGGCCGTACGCCCAGATGGGACTCGTCGCCTTGTCTTCACGCGCCATGGCCGCGGCGGCGGGCACTCCAGCCATGTCGCGATCCCCGTCGGCCGGCGGCGGCATCCCGTCGAAGGTGTCGCACAGGTAGAGCGGACGCCGTTCGCCGCACTCCATCAATGTTTTGGCGGCTGCCATCATGCTGCCTCCCTTCCAGACGCCGCACTCGACGATTGCCCCGGGAATTCTGTTGCGGCAGACATGGAGCACTGCCTGCCGAAGCGCAAAGATTCGTTCGGGACCCGTCATCGTGTACGGCTGCACGACATCGCACAGCGCCGTCACCTCCGGAGCAAAGTCTGCCGGATACGAGGATCGCTCCGTCGGCTGCCGCCAAAGGCCTCCCAGTCGGACTGAAAGCATGTGCGCGGCCTCTGTCCCAAGAAAAAGCTCAAGCGGCGCCGGCGCAGAGTTCGTAGCCGAGCAACCGCAACGCCGCAGCTGACCGGCAGGTGAAGCGGGCTATCTGTGCGGGGCTGAGCTCGGCCGTGTACGCCCCGCTGCGGCCCTGGCGAACAAACGGCTTGTCCTTGGGCCAGGCCTTGTTGTCCCACCCTTGGGCGGCCTCGCGGGTTTTCATGCAGTCGAACCGCGATCCCTTCGCGATGGCGGCTAGTTCTGCCGGACTGCGGTGAACTCCGAGAAAGTCGCTGATACGGCCCAATTCACCGACGCAGTCGTCGAGCAGGTCCTCGTAGCGAACGAGGATCGTGTCGGCACGAAATGGGTTTCGTTCCCAGGCGAGCACATGGTCTTGCCACTCGCCGAACGGGAGTGGCGTGGCACCGTCAACGAGGCTGTCGAGGGGACCGCCTGCCTGGCTTGATTCGTTGAAGTGATGGTACGAGCAGATGACGTCACGGCCGTCTCGCACCAGACGAATGACGCGTCGATATTCCGGCTGTGGCAGGGAGTGGGTCTTGAAGCACATGGCCTGCAGAAATCGCTTGAAGCAATTCTTGTAATGCACGTCCGGCACCAATTCCTGAACCAGCGTGTCGGGCGCGTTTCTCGGGTCGAGCCCATATAAGAGCGACGCCATCATGAGCTGCAGCCACGTGTTGCCGGACTTCGGATAGCCCGCAATGAAGACGTCGCGATCGACGAACGTCCCCATCGGGACAAACCCGGACGGAAGAGCCGGCGGTGTCCGGTGACCGAGCCAGCGGCGGTATCGTGACAGCGAAGACATCCTCACAATCCATAGACGGTGCCGCGGATCACAATCGAATCCGTCGGGCTGCGCCCGGCCGGGCGCGGGGGAGTATGAGCAATCGGCCGGGCGGCCGCAGCGCCGGTTTGGCGGCGGTTTCCCCGGGTACTTCACGGAAAAATCGGCGGGACTGTCGGGCCTGATCCGCTCACCTGGGTTCGCCGTGGAATGCCTCCCACTCCCGCGGAAAACCATCGGCGTGTTCGCGACTCGTGCGAGTCAACGGAAACGCGATAGGGGGCGGGCGACGCCGCGGCGTGATCAGGCCGCCCGGGAACGGCGGCCGTCGGGGGGCGGCGTGACGGGGAGCCGCAGGCTCGCGGGCGTGTCGGGCAGGGCGGCCCGCTCGCGGGCGTAGAACTCCCGCAGCCGCCGTGTGTCGATGCCGAGTGCCCGCCGCACCACGCCGAGCGGCTGGTCGAGCAGGGCGGGGCCCACGGCGCGGTGGATGTCGCGCGTGCCCATCGTCCGTCCCGCCTCCAGCCCGAGGTCGTAGGCCGCGAGGACGCGCCAGGGAATGCGGTAGGGCTCCGGGTAGACGTGGGCCACGACGGTCTTGAAGAACCAGCGCTCCACGGGCGAGACGGCCTTCGTGCTGCCCATGGTGAAGCCGATCACGAACGCCTCGTCCTGGCCGAGCAGGCCGCGGCCGAGGAGCACGTGGATCATGTCGTGGCTGGCGAGATCGACGGCGCCGTGGAGCCGCAGCCAGCCCTGCGGGTTTTCGAAGAGCCGCACGATCCAGGGGATGGCCTGCGGCGGCGCGGCTGGCAGCGTGGCGAGCACCGCACGGAGCGTGAGGTGGTCGTTGTCGAGCCCCGGAGACCACTTCCGCCAACTGCGGGCGGAAGGATCGCCCCCGGTCGTCTGCTGGTAATGGATGTCATGCGGGATCATGGCTGCACCTTCAGCCGGCCGCGGACACTGGATGACCAGGGCAATCATACGGCGGTCAAGTGCCGTTTTTCGCGGGCCTGCGAACCCGCGGACCATGGTTGTCCGCGGCCGACGCGACACTTTCCGCAGACGGTCCCGGAGACCCGACACCGAGGAGGCAGCGATGAAAGATCCGCATCACAACCGGCTGCACGGCTACGAGGCGGGCTGGCTCACGCTGCTGCTGCAGATGGGCGTGGCGAGCGAGGCCGAACTGCGGGAGGCCCAGGGCCGCGTGGCCCGCGCGGCCATCGAGCGGATGGAGGCCCAGAAGGCCCGTCGCCGCGAGGAGCGGCGTCGCAAGCGCCGCGAGTAAAATCGGGGACGGGAGGGGATTTCAAGAAACTGAAAGCGGCGCAGCACGTGGTGCTATTGGAAATCCGCTCCCGTCCCCAATTTCGCCCAAATACTCCCGACAGGGATCGAACCTGTAACCTTCAGCTCCGGAGGCTGACGCTCTATCCAATTGAGCTACGGGAGCGAATCACGGACGAGCGGAAGTCTACCAGACTTTGCAATGAAGTTCTGCCACCGCGAGGTGCGGCCTCCGCTGACCGCGGAAAACCGCAGCCTTCCGGCCGGGCACGCCGCTGGTTTCTCCCCACGGCACGTCAGGCGGACCGCTTGAGCGGGGCGGGCGGAGCCTGCCGGTGCGGACGGGCCAGCCGCTCGTGGGCCTCGTCAATCCGCAGCGTGCGGGCGTCGGCCGAGCCGTCGACTGCTTGTCGGATCGCTGCGAGCTGCCGAGACCGAGCGGCGTGGGCCCCGAACTGCAGCAGGCCGACGAGCCGCCCCACGAGCATCGGCACCGTGCCGAAGGGGGCCGATGCTGCAGCGTGCCGCAGGGTTTCGAAGCCGTGGGCCACCAGCCCCGGCAACATTGTTCCCGCGGTCAACGCCCGCCAGAAGAGCTGCTCCGCCTGGAGGCCGGCCGTGAAGGCACCGGGCTGCGACCGCATCGGTCCGCCGATGACCCGCGAATCGGGCTCCAGCACCACGTCGCCGCCGCAACACGCAAGCACGGCCGCCATGTCGGCGTCGGCGAGCCAGTCGCCGCACGCCGTGGAAAACCCGGCCGTGGCCGCGAGCAGGCTGGCGGACCAGAAGCCGGCTTCGAGCACCGGCGCCGCAGGACGCGGCAGTCGCGCGGCAGCGACGTTCGCCACGGTGCGGGACGAGGGGGCGATCGCCAGCCGCCTGCCGCCGCGTGTGGTGCGGATGCCCGCCGCGACGATGCGGTCGTCGTCGGCAACGACCAGCGGCACGACCGCGGCCACGCCGCCGCGGGCAAAGTGGGCCAGCGGCCTGTCCGTCCAGCCGGGAGTTGCCCGCCAGCCGGCCGCGAGCACATGCACGACCCGGCCGGTGGCGGCCGCGATCCCGAGGTTGGTGCACGCCGTCAGGCTCGAGCCATGCGGCGCCTGCACGAACCGCACCTCTTCGCGGATGCCCCACGGATCGGCGTAGTCGCAGCCCAGCGCCACCACGACCTCGGCGTCGGGCGGCCGATTCTCCAGGACGCTGACGAGCGAATCCTCGAGGGCCGCGACGTCGGCCGGCGCCGGCACGACGATCGACAGTTCGGGCGCCGACGCCGCGTTACTCGGCATGAACATGGATATCCCCACTTGCGGTCCGCACCTCCCCAGGCGCAGACCTTTCCCCCGGACCCACCATCATCATCCCGAGCGCCGCGCCGATCAGGCCGCGGCCCGCTGCGGCTGCAGCTCCGTGAACAGGTTCACGGTGTGCAGCATCTCGCCCTCGGCGTCGTAGAACTGCAGCACGCCCACGTCGATCAGCCACATCGCGAACATCTCGGCCACGCGATAGCAGCGGGCCACGCACCGGCCGCGGTCGATGCGGATGTTTTCCTGGACGTCGGCCACGTCGTCGGCGTCGGCACCGAGGTGCAGGAAATGGCGGGAGACGAGGCCACGCACGTCCGCGGCGTTCATGTGCAAGCGCATGAGGGGCAACCTCCTGTTGCGGTCTGTCGAGCGACTTCCTGTCGATCGGGCCGAGGACCTTACTCGGGAGCAGCCGGCGGCGAAAGGCTGGTTTTGCCGGGGCTTTTGCCTTCCCGGGCCGGATTCTGGCCCGCCACCACAAATGGACATCGGCTCTTGCGAGCGCGGGTGATCACCAATGCATTGCCGCCCTGCCCATCCCGCACGACCCGGCGGCTCTGCCCAGTTTGCCGGCTCGGTTTCGGGTCACCAGGCCGCGTGCCGCTTTGCGATCACGGCAGGCGGTGTGTCCAGCTCGCGTCGGTGTAGCGGTCGCGGACGAGCCGCGTCACGCGGTCGCGAGGCCAATCGGTTGCGGCCCGCTCTGCGTTGAAGGCTGCGCGCACGGCGGCCGTGAGGCGTGCGGCTCCCAGGCCGAGGTTGGTGACGAACGCGCCGTGCGGACGGCCGGCGCGGTAATCGGGCTCGCGGGGCGGATGCCGCAGCACGCGGCCGATGAGGCCGAGGTCGAAGGCGTCGAGGAGCGTGCCGTGGTAGAGCACGCCGTGCCGCCGCACCCGCAGGGCGTTCCCCGAGATCTTCAGGCCACCCGCCCCGTGTCCGATCGCCAGGTCGCTGGATCCGCGGCGGACCACGTCGCGGCCCGCGGCCCGCAGGGCGGCGGCGAGCGGGGCGAGCATCGCCGCGTGCAGGGCGTCGATCGGCGGTGGTCCGGCGGGGTGGTGCGTGACGACCGACCACATCAGGCAGCCCGGCCCGAGCACGACCGACAGCCCGCCGCTGGGCCGGCGGAGCACGCGCACGCCGTGGGCCGCGCAGGCGTCGAGATCGAGCTCGTCCGCGGCGCGGCTCGAAGAGCCGAGCACGACGGCATGCTCGGCGGCCATCCATGTCCGCACGACCGTTGCCGTGCGCACGCCCTCGTGGGCCTCCTCCAGCAGCGCCTCGTCGAGGGCGAGCTGCTCGGCGATACCACCCGGCTCCGCCTCCAGCCAGGTGGCCGGCGGGGCCGCGGCGGCGACGGAATCATGCGGCACAGGATCGGCGGCCGGGCTTCGTTGACGCACGGGGTTGGCTTCCTAGACTTTGAGCACGCCAGGGACCGATTGCATCCGGGGCGTGACGCCGCATCTCAGGATACCGCCCGTCCATGGCCGATACGCCGCGCCGCCCGTTCACGCCGGACGATTCACTGCCGCCGGTGGAGCCGCCCAGCGCTGCCTTCCTGGTGCAGTTGTTTCTGGTGCCGGCGATCATCGTCGCCATCATCGTCTGTGTTTGGCTGGCATTCCATTGGCTCGCGCAGCTGGGCAACGACCCGCAGGGCTACGTCAAAACGCTGCGGCGCAACAACGAGGGCCGCTGGCAGGCGGCCCTGAACTTCGCCAACGACCTCCGCGGGCCCGGTGGCCAGGCGCTCAAGGGCGACGTCGGGCTGGCCCAGGAGCTCGGCAGCATCCTCGCCGACGAGGTGGCCTCCGGCCGCCCACGGGCGGCGGGGCACGCCGGCGAACAGTCGAAGACGCTGTGCGGCTATCTGTGCCGCGCCCTCGGTGAGTTCGCCGTGCCCGAAGCGGCGGCGCCGCTCGTGGCCCGGGCAGCCGACGCGTCCGACCCCGACACGGCCCAGGCCGCCGTCGAGGCGCTGGCCGTGCTGGCCGACAACCTCGCCACGGCCGGCCGATCCTTCACCGACCCGGCGGCCGTGACGGCCGTGCTGCTGTCCGCCGCGGGCAGCGACGACGCGGCCGTGCGGTCGCGGGCCGCCTACGCGCTGGGCGTGGTCGGCGGCTCCGGCGCGACGGGCCGGCTGCGGGCGCTGCTCGGTGATGCCGCCGACAACGTGCGGTTCAACGCCGCCGTGGGCCTGGCACGGCAGCACGATCCGGCCGCCTGGGACACGCTCGGCGAGATGCTCGCCCTGCCCGATATCGAGGCGGCCCCCGGTGACGATGCGAAGCAGTCGGAGCGGTACAAGCGGGCGCTCGTCGTCCTCAACGGCCTGAAGGCCGTGGGCCTGCTCGTGGACGCCACGCGGTCGCCGCCGCCCGCAGCCGTGGCCAAGCGGGTCGCGGCCCTGCGCAAGGATCCAGTGCCCGACGTGCGCACTGCTGCCACGGCGCTGGCCGCCAAGCTCGAACGCATTTCCGGTTCGCCTTCTTCAGTCCCCCAGGAGCAATGACCGCCATGGCCGTCACCACCCAGCAGACGATCGACCTTCTCCTCGAGAGCTACGGCATGGAGCTCGAGACTGTGCTCAACTACCTCGCCAACAGCGTCAATCTCGACGGCGTGCGGGCCGAGGAGATCAAGAAGTCGCTCGGCGCCGACGTGCCCGGCGAGATCGCCCACGCCCAGCAACTCGCGAATCGCATCAAGCAACTCGGTGGCCACATCCCCGGCTCGAAGTCGATCGGCGCGATGCTCGGCAAGCAGATCCAGCCCGTGAGCGTCACCACCGACGTGGTGGGCGTGATCAAGAGCGTGATCGCCGCCGAGGAGGCCGCCTGCGCCCAATACAAGAAGATCATCAAGGCGGTCGAGGGAGAGGACTACGTGACGCAGGACCTGTGCATCCGCCTCCTCGCCGACGAGGAAGAGCACCTCGTGCAATTCAAGGGATTTTTGAAGGAATATGCGGGCGGCTGACCGTGAGCCCCCGGCCGCTCGCGGATGTACCCAAGAAGCCTCGGGTGGAAACCCGGGGACACCGGGCATGAAAACCACCCCGCCATCCCTGCGGCACGACGGCAGATGATACCGCGGTTCAAACCCGTATCGCATGGCATGCGGGACGGCATGCAGCCCGGAGTCCCCCGGCTTCCGCCGGGGGCTTTTTGTGGGTGCGTCGCTCGTTCCAAGAAGCCCCGGGTGGAAACCCGGGGACACCGGGCATGAAAACCACCCCGCCATCCCTGCGGCACGACGGCACGTGAGTCCCCTGGTGCGTGTCGGGCGGAGTCGCGTCGAAACCGCGTCCGGGATGTTTCTGATTGTGAGTCGGGCCGTGCATGCGTTATGCCTGTAGGCCGTGCAGGGATCCATTGCGGATCGATCCCGAACAGCGTTGCCTCGGGCTCCCTCCTGCACTGTGAGCGACGGGTGTCGGGCCCGTCGCGAACCGCCTCGCGGATGCCACGGGTCACATGGATACAACCTCGCGCATCGACTGTGCCGTCGCCGTCGCGCGGGTCGCCGCAGCCGATTGTCAGGATCGCTGGCAGACCCGGGCCGCGGTCGCGTATCCCGCGTTCGTCTGCCTGCTCGCCGGCCTCGGCATGTGGTGGCTCGGCACCTCCGGCTTCCCGCAAGAAGGCGCGATCGTGTCGCCCATGGGGGCGGTGGCCGCTGATCGCGGCAACGGTCGGATGCTGCGGTCGGTCGGCTGGCCGGCGGCCAGTGGTGGCGCGGCCCTGATGGCCGCGGCCGCCGCGTGGTGGTTGAGCCGCCGTACGCGGCCACGGCAGTCGGGGCGGCACGAGGCGCTGGCCTGCGAGGTGCGGGCCGCGGCAGCCGCGGCGGGCCTGTCCGCGGCCGACGAAGAGCGGATCGTCCGCGCGGTGTGTGGCTCCCATGCGCCACGCCACCACGGGCACGGCTCGGCGGCTCCACCGCTGGCCGCGGTTGCCGCGTCGCTCCCGGATCCGCGCGAACGGGCCGAGGCACTGCGGGCGACCGCCGATTTTTATTGGCTGCTCGACGACCGCCGGCGCCAGCGCCGCCAATGGCTGCTGCCGGCCTGCGGCATCGTCACCGCCGGGTTCGTCGTGCTGCTCTACGGCATCGCGATGTTCGGGCCGCTCGCGGACTTCATGCACGCGATCGCCACGCGGCCGCCGAACGCCTCCGGGAGCGCGGCGCGATGATGCCCGACGCGCTCCTCCACCGGCATGTCTCCGCGGCGGTCGCCCGCCACGGCGGCATCGTGCCCGCGATCCGCGCCATCGCCGCCGAGCTTGCGCCGCGCGAGCGCCGGCCATGGGTGGCGATCGCCGACGCCCTGGCCCGCGGCGACGTGGCCGCCGGCGCGACCGCCGCCGCCGCCGATCCGGCCTGCTGGATGCCGCTCTTTTCCACGCCCGCCGGCGATCCGCGGCTCCTCGGCCGGATCGTCGCGGCCGCCGCAGGACCGCCGGTCGCGACGCCGCGCGGCTGGCTGCCGCTCGTCGTGCCGCTGACGCTCGTGGCGCTTGCCTTCGGTCTGCTCGGGGCCTTGGCGTTCGGGTTCACGCCGCTGCTCGAGGAGGTGTTCACCGAATTAAACATGGAACTGCCGCCGCTCACGCAACGGATGCTCGGCACCGCGGCCTTCATACGCGGCATCTGGAAGCCGCTCCTGCTCGGCGTCGGCTTGGTGATTGCCGGCTGGGGCCTGACGTGCTGGTGGATACGGCGCGGGCCGGCCGTGGCGGCGGCCTATACGCGGCATCTCGCTCGGCTCGTGGAGAGTGGTGTGCCGCAGGACGAGGCGGTCGAACTCGCCGCCTGGGCCGTGGGCGTGCCACCGGTGAGCCCGGCCCGGCCGCGCCGGCCGCTGTCGCATGCCGCCGTCGCAGCGCTCGCCCATGAACCCGCCGTGGCGGGCGGACTGCTCGACGCCGTCGCCGAGTGCCACGCGCTGCGGGTCGCCGGCACGTCGTTCGCGGCCGGTTCGCTATGGAGCACGCTCGCCTTTGGCGTCGTCCTGCTCACCGTGGGGCTGTACCTGATCGGGATTCTCCTGCCGCTGATCAATTTGATTCGGCAATTCAGCTGAAGGGGTCGTTCGTTGTTTCGCCTGCCCACGCCCCGCGCCATCTGGAGAAGCCTCCCCGGCCGCTGGGCGAGCCACGCCGAGTCGGCCCAGGTGGCCACGCTCCTGGCGGCCTGCCATGCGTTGGAAGTGGCCCCCGCGCCGCTGCTCGAGGCCTGGGCGCGGGATAGTCGCGGCCGGCAGGGCAGGCGGCTCACGCAGGCCGCGCGTCACCTCCAGGCCGGCGGTCCGCTCGCAGCCGTTCCCGATTGCGTGCCCGGGCTGATGCGCGACGAGCATGCCGTGGCGGTGCGGTTTGGCGGGATGACCGGGCTGGTCGTGCCCACCGTGCGGGCCACGCTCGCCGCTGAAGCAGGCGCCGAGGCCGAGGCCCGGCTGCGAGTTCGTGGCCTCGTGCGCTGGGCCGTGGGGTGGAGCATCCTCGCGGTGCTGGTCACGCTGTTCCTGGCGACCAGGATCGCGCCGCAGACCAAAAAGATCTGGGACGATTTCGGTGTCGAATTGCCGAGTTCGACCGCGGCTTGGCTGGAAGCGTGTGCGTGGCTGGCGGCCTGCAGGTGGCTCGTCGTGCCGCTGACCGTGATGGGACTCGTGCTCCGCTTCTCCCCGGCCGTGCGGCAGGCCTTCGCCCAGCCGTTCACGCGTGGCCGGCGGATCGCCGCCGCGCTCGACACGCTGGCGGTCGCGGTCGCCGCCGGCCAGCCAATCCATGCCGCGGCTGCCACGCTCGCCGCCTGCCAGACCGACGGCCGGCTGGCCGTCCGCCTCGCAGACTGTGGAACACGTCTGCCCGAGCAGGATGCGACGGCCGGCCTGCTCACCGCCGCGGAGGGCCGGGAGCTCGCCGCCGCGCCGGCCGCCGCGGCTGCCACGCTCGCGCGGATCGCCGCCCGCCGGCGCGCTGCCCTGCGCCGGCGGGCGACCGTCTGGCAGCGGGTGATCTCGTTGGGCATGCTCGCCCTGGCCGGTGGGTTCGTGTTCTGGACGGCGATCGCCTTCTTCATGCCGCTCATCGAGTTGACCGAGCACGTGGCGGGAGTGCGGCCATGACGAGGTGGAACCAGGGGACTCCGTGGCCGAGATGCCCGCCCGAGCACGGGGGCATGCCGCGCACAAGCCGCGCTGCGGCGGCATTTCGTCCCGGACTCTCGACCGTGGAGACGTTGGCGGCCCTGGCACTGCTCGCCGTGGTCATGGCGTCGACGATGCCGGTCTTCGTTCGCCACGGTCGGCTGCTCGCCGATTCGCGGCAGGAGCGGGTCGCGATCGAGGAGCTCGCCAATCAGGCCGCGTGGCTCGTCGCGCTGCCCGTCGACCGCCGCGCCGCGGCCCTCGCGACGCTCGCCCCCTCGGCGGTCGCCGCCCGGCGGCTGCCCGGTGCCGAGCTGACGGCCACACGGGGCCCGTCGCCGCTCGGTGACCGCGTGGTGCTCAATCTCGCCTGGCACGCGACCGGCCGCCGCGAGCATCCGCTGTCGCTGGCGGTCTGGCTGCCGGCTCCGCCGGAAGGGACGCCATGAAACGGTTCCATCATCCGCTGCACCGTCGCGGCATGACCCTCGTCGAGGTGCTGCTGACGATCACCGCCTCGACCATGGTCGTGGGCGTGGCGGGAGGGCTCCTGCACCGCGCGCTGCGGCTCGAAGCGGCGTCGCGCGGGGCGCTGCAGGGGGAACGCACGGCGCTGGTGCTCGCGCGACAGGTTCGTGCCGACATCCGCGCGGCCCGCACCGTGGCCTGCACGGCCGACGGCCTGCCCGCGGATGTCGTGCTCCGGGTGCAGCCCGCCGGGGAGGCCGCGATCGTGTACCGCGCCGTCCGCGGCGGCCTCGTCCGCGAGCAGGCGATCCCCGCGAATCGCATCGCCCGCGAGGCGTTTTCATTTCCGGCGGCGGTGCGGTTCGAGTCGGTCCGTGGCGACGGCGTCGTGTCGCTCGTCGGCACGGGAGGCGGCGAGCCCGGGGAGGGGCCGCCCATCGACATCGAGGTGGTGGCAGCGCTCGGTGCCGGGGCCCGACTCGGGGAGGACCAGCCATGAGCCACTCGCTGGGTCACGCCGCTGCGCCGCCGGCCCGGCGCGGGTCGGTGATGTTCATCACGCTCGCCACGCTCGCGGTCGTGGGACTGATCGCCATGGCGATGGTTCGCGGGACGATCATCGGCCGCAGGACTCTCCGAGCTGAGCATGCCGTGCGGCAGGTGGAGGCGATCCTCGACGCCGCCGAGTCCCGCGTGCGGTCGCGGCTCGCGGCCGGCCTGCCCGCCGCCGAGACGATCGACCTGGCCGCCGCCGACGTCGCCGGCACGCATGCGGCGCAGGTCGTCGTCACCGTCGATGCGGATGGCACCGACGCCTGGCGGGTGCGGATCATCGCCGCCGCGCCCCCAGATGGCCCGGCGTCCGTCCGCCGCACCCGCGACGTGCTGATTCGTTCCCGTTCGTCCACTTCCCTGGAGACCAGCCCATGACCCGCCTCATCTCGACTGGCCGCCCGCCGGCGGTCCGTGCCCCCTCTCGCGCCGCCGGGGCTGCGGCGTTCACGCTCGTCGAACTCTTGATCGTGGTCGCGATCATGGCCACGCTCATCGGCCTGCTCCTGCCGGCCGTGACGGCCGCCCGCGAGGCCGCCCGCAGGGCGGCCTGCTCCAACAACGTGCTCCAGCTCGGCCTCGCGCTGCACAACTACGAGTTTCATCGCGAGGCGTTTCCGGCGGGCGTCACCGACGCGGCCGGCCCGATCAAGAGCCTGCCCGAGGGGCGGCACGTGAGCTGGATCGTCCGCATCCTGCCCTACCTCGAGGAGCAGGCCCTGGCGAGGCATTTCAAGGAAGCCGACGGGGCCTACGCCGCCGGCAACGCCCCGGTGGTGGCGACCGTGATTCCCACGCTCACCTGCCCGTCGTCGAGCGCCATGAGCGTCGAGCAGTGGCGAGTGCCGCGCGTGGCGGAACCGGCCCCGGACGATTCGCTGGACGATCTGCCGCGCGAGATTCCGCAGCCGCGCCGGGTGGCCGTGTCACATTACGCGGGGAGCCATCACGACGTCGAAGCGCCGATCGCGGCCGACAACCACGGCATGCTGTTTCTGAACAGCGCCGTGCGGTTCAAGGACATCGAGGACGGCAGTTCCCGCACGCTCCTGCTCGGGGAGCGGGTGGCGCCGCGGCGGCCACCTCACGAGCTCGACGGCCGCGACGACCTCGGCTGGGCCTCGGGCACGCGGGCCACGCTGCGGAACACGTCGGTGATCAAGTCCGCGGACAATGAGGCGGCGTGGGGAGATCAGCAGCCGGTCGATCCGCTGTTCGTCGGTGGCTTCGGCAGCTTTCACATGAGTGGCATCTGCGTCTCGGCCATGGCGGACGGTGGCGTGCGACAGTTCACCCCCGACATCGACCCCGACCTCCTCCGGCAACTCGGGCATCGGGCGGACGGCGAGATTCCCAAAGACGACGGCGCCTGGTGATCCGTGGCTTCGTGCGCCGGCGTCACGCCGAAAGAAACTCGTCGAGCGCTTCCCGGAGCATGTCGGTGTCGGCCTCGAGGCCGGTGAGGGCGTGAAAGTCGATCGCCGTGCGGGTGGCGTGCACCTCGATGCCGTCGACGACGCAGGCGCCGGCCGCGGCGGCCTGTGCGGCCAGCGCGGTCGGCCGCGTGGCCAGGCCGCTCTCCACGAGCACGAGATCGGCCCGCAGGCCGCCGCACCGCACGGAGCCTGCCGCGGGGTCGAGCGCGTGGACGACGATCGCGGTCTCGGCGGGCAGTTCCGGCGCGGCGGTCCACTCGATTCGCGCGGCGGTTGCGGTGGCCAGGCCCGTGAGCGACTCCACGAGGGCGTCGGCCCGGGCGGGATCGGGATCGCCGATGGCGAGGTGCGCCGCGCCCGCCAGCGCCAGTTCGAGCGCCGCCGCCCGGCCGACCGGGCCGGCGCCGAGCACGACGGCCCGACTGCCCGCGGGCTCGATGTGGCCGCGGAGCGCCTCGATGATGCCGCGGCCCTCGGTCATGTGGCCGGCCATCCCGCCGGCTTCGTCGCGGGTCACGAGATTGACGGCGCCGGAGAACGTCGCGGCGGGGCTTGTCGTGGATACCAGCGGCAGCGCGGCCGCCGGCAGCAGGCCGCCGAGCAGGCCGCCGCGAAGGCCGAGCGCGGCGATCCCGGCCAGCGCCTCGGCGAGCCGCTCCGGCGGCACCTCGAACGTGAGAAACCGCCAGTCGAGTCCGGCCTCCACGATCGCCCGCTCGAACAGATACTGCGCTGGATTGCCGGCCGCGGGCGCCGCCAGCAGGGCGATCACTTCCTGGAGCGCCGGACTGGTCATGCGGGTGATGTCCGGCGGAGCCGATGGGCGGCGGAGCGCGTCGTCAGACGGTCACGTGGGTCGCGGCCTGGAACCGGGGGTCGGTGCGGATCGGGTCGAAGTCACGTTCGGTCCCGGTCAGGTCGCGGTAGCGGTCGTCGAGCGCGATGGCCTGGGTGAGGTTCTCGATCGCGGCCGGCACGTCGCCCGCCAGCGAGTGGTAGCAGGCGAGGTTGTACAGCACGATCGCCTGCTTTGGCGACGCATCCCGGCCGCGTTCCAGCGCGCGGATCGCCTCGTCCAGCCGGCCCAGCCGTTTCAAGCACCATCCCAGACCGAGCCAGGCCTCGAGCCGGCCGGTCGCCGCCTCCGCGGCCCGGGTGAGCGGGGTGACCGCGCGGTCCCACTCTCCCAGGGCGCGGAGGGCCTCGCCTTCCAGCAGGCTGGCGTCGGGATGGCTGCGGGCCTCGGCGGGGAGTTCGGCGAGGGTGTCGAGGGCCCGGAGCAGCAGGCGACGGGCGGACGGGGGCACCAGACCCTCGCCGTCCACGAGCAGTTCACCCAGTTCCACGTAGCCGGCGGCGTGGCGAAGGATCATCTGGCGACGCACCCGGGGAAAGGCGGTCTCGGCAGTCATGACTGTGCAACTCCTCGGCGGCTGCCGGGGGGAGACGCGGAGCCGCTCGGGACGGAAGGCGAACCGGAAAAGTCTAGCCCGCCTGCCGCCGCCGCCCAATCCACTCTGGTGTCCCGACAACACTGCTCGTTATCTACGGCCGCCGGGCCCAAATGGGTCGCAGCATGCGAAAACATGCCACCCGAGCATGATGTGGAGCCCCATTCATTCCCACCCTCTCCCTGTGGGAGAGGGCCGGGGTGAGGGTGCCGGGATCCGCGCAGCGTCGTCAGCACCCTCACCCGGCCTGCGGCCGGCCTCTCCCCGAGGGAGAGGCGAGATGTCCCAGGCGGACACGCGTCAAATGTCCGGGATTTTTTCCGAGCCCGCACGAAAACCGGCCGCGGGCGCCACTGTTTCTTCCGGAGGGCGTCGCCGCCCGCCGCACATTCTTCCGGAGCCCGACGATGCGTCTGACACTTCGCACCCTCCTGGCCTGGCTCGACACCGTCCTGCCGCCGGCCGAACAGCAGGCGCTCGGGGAGAAGGTCGCGGTCAGCCCGATCGCCCCGCAGCTGATCGCCCGGATCCGCGACGTCGTGGAGCGGCCCGTGCTGGCCGCACCGCGGCCCGATGCCCGCGGGATCGCCGACGATGCCAACTCTGTCGCCGAGTATCTCGATAACACGCTGCCGGCGGATCGGCTGGAGACCTTCGAGCGGATCTGCATCGAGTCGGACATGCACCTGGCGGAAGTGGCGGCCTGCCACGGCATCCTCGCCGAGATCGCCCATGATCCGGAGGCGGCCGGCCCGCTCGATCCTGCCAGCCGCCGCCGGCTGCTGGAGGCGATCCGCCGACACATGCAAACTCACCACGGTGATCCGGAGCACGAGGCCGCCGTCTCCCTGGCCCGCAATCTGCGGGCGACGCTCGTGGCCGGCGGTGACGGCGAGCTGTGTGATACGGTGCTGGGAAGTCTGCCCGTCACGCAGCCGCGTCCGGCGAACGGTCCGCGGCAGCGGGCGCCCGTGGCGGCCTGGCTCTCGGCTGCGGTCGCCCTGCTGCTCTTGGTGGGGCTGGGAGGATTTCTCGTCTGGTCGCTGGGGCGTGATCGGGGCCGCAAGGTCGCCGCCCGGCCCGCTCCGCCGCCGGCGGTCGTCGCGGCCGAGCCGCGAGATGCGGTGCCGCAGCCGAGAGCGGAGCCTGCCGCTGCCCCCGCGGCGCCATCTGCGGAAGACGAGGCGGCTGCACCGCCCGTGGCTGCCGCGCTACCCTCCCCCGCCGCGGCCGAGCCGGCCAAGGTGCTTCCATCCGAGCCGGCGCCTCCGCTGGCAGGAACGGCCGCCGCCCCAGCGGCCGCCACGGTTCCGCCGCCACCCGCCGTGCCTGCTCCGCCCGCGGCCGAGCCGCCGCGGGTGCCGCAGGGGGATGCGCTGGCGATCGTCGCACCGGCGCCATCAGGCGAGCCTGCCGCGCGCGTGCCGCCGCCCGCCGTCGGCCTGCCGCCCGCGGCCGACGCACCGGCCGACGCACCGGCCGACGCACCGGCCGACGATGACGCCGGATTCGTGAGCGGCGCCGGGCTGCTGCTCCACAAAGCCGCGGCGGATCCGGCGGTGCATGGCCACTCCGGATGGGTGGCGGTGCCGCAGAATCGCCCGTTGGCACCGCGGGAGGATCTGATCGCGCCGCCGTTCTGCCGGCCCGAGGTGAGCGTGGGCGGCGTCACGATCCGCCTCGAGCCCAACACGCGGGCCACGCTCACGCACGACGCCGATGGCACGCCACGGCTGGAAGTGGTCTTCGGTCGGGCCATCGTGCGGTCGAGCGCGGCCGAGCCGCGGCTGGGCATCACGGCCGGCGGCCTCGTGGGCGTGGTGACCGACGGCTTGCGGGCGCCGCTGGGCATCGAAGTGACGCTCGAACAGACCCCGGGCGCCGACCCGGCGACGACGTCGGCCCGGGTGAGGGCCGTGGTCGCGACGACCAATTCGGGCATCGCGTGGCGGCAGTCGCAGACCGACGGCACGGCGGCCGTGCAGCCGCTGCAGGGCACGGCGGCGCAGGGCGTGCTGGAGAAAGGCAGCCGGTTGGCATGGGACAGCCTCGATCCCGGCGGCGTCGCCGTGCAGGCGCGGCGCGAACTGCCCGACTGGCTTGCGGGCACAGCCCGTCCAGACCGGCTGGAGCAGGCGGCCGCCGAGGCACTCGCTGGCAAGGCCACTTCCGATCCGATCGAGAAGGGGCTGCGGGAACTGGCCGACGACCGGCGGGCGGAGAACCGCGTCGCGGCCGTCGCCACGCTGGCGTTGCTCGGCGACTACGACGAGTTCGTGGCCCTGCTCTCGGCCGAGTCGGTGGCCCGCAAGTTGGAAGACCGGCAGTGGAGCCGGCTGGTGGACATGACCGTGCCGCTGGCCCTGGCCCGCGGGGCCAATGCCGCGGCCCGGCTCGGGCAGGCCTTCGAGACGCGCGGACCGGCGGGCAAGGGGGCGGAATTGTTCGCGATCGCCCGCGGCTTCGACGACGCCACGCTCGAGGCCAGTGGCGCCGCGCAGCTCGTCGCCGCCCTCGACGCGCCGGAGCTCGTGGTGCGCCGGTTCGCGATCCGGGGTCTGCTGGAGGTCGTCCAGCCCGCGGAGGCCGACCGGGCGCGGTATCGGCCGGATCGTTCGCAGGACCTGCGCCGAGAGAGCGTCGCCTGGTGGCGGAAGCAGCTTGCCGACGGACGCATCCGCCGCGCGGCGGGCGGGGCGGCACCATGATGCCGCAATTCCGCGCTCGGACGCGGTGAATACGCCCCGCGTTTGTGGCTGCCTGCGGGCTGGTGATATGCTGCCCGGTCAGGTGCACGGGCCGCCGGTCCGGGCCCCTGTCGGTCCCGGCCCGCGGGTCGGGGGTCCATCGTCATGCTTCGCAACCTGCAGCCCACCACTGCCCAGCATCGAGGGGTTTTTTCAGCGTGCAGATCAACGTTTCGGCCCGTCACGGCAGCTTGAGCCCCGCCTCGCAATCGAAGATCGCCTCCAAAGTGTCGCGGCTGAAGCGGTATTTCGACCGCCTCACCGCCCTGGAGGTGACCGTCGATCTGCACAACAGCTCCCTGCCGGCGGTGGAGATCGTCGCCAAGGCGGAGCACTTTCACGATCTGGTCAGCCACGAGCACGCCGCCCAGTTGTGGCGGAGCGTGGACGGCGCGGTGCAGAAGATGGAGCAGCAGCTTCGCAAGCACAAGGAAAAGGTTCGCGACCACAAGCACGTGCAGTCGCAACGCCACTCCTGACCCATCAACGACACGCACCTCCGCGGAACGGCACGCAGCATGAAGTTCTCCGATTTTGTGGCCACCGACGCGATCCGCTCGCGGGTCACGGCCTCCTCCAAGGAAGAGGTGATCCGCGAGATGGCGCAGGCTCTCGTCGATGCGGGGCGGATCGCAGCCGGCGATCTGGAGAGCATCGTCAAGGCGATCATGAAGCGCGAGGATCTGGGCAGCACCGGGATCGGTCGGGGCGTGGCGGTGCCCCACACGAAGCATCCGAGCGTCAGCCGGCTGGTGGGCACGGTGGCGGTGAGTCCGGCGGGGATCGAGTTCGAGAGCCTCGACGGCGAGCCCGTGCATCTGTTCTTCCTGCTGGTGTCTCCGCCAGATCGTCCCGGCGACCACCTGCGGGCATTGGAGAACATCTCGCGGCAGTTGCGCGACGACGGGTTCTGCAAGCTGCTCAAGGCGGCCAAGGGGCCGGTCGAGATCCAGGCCCTGCTGGAAGAGGCCGACAGTCACGGTGTGGCCTCGTGAGGAAGCGATGAGTCGGGAAGCCGTGAGCCAGGAGACGCTGTCGCGGGAGGTGGTGGTGGCCAACAGCCAGGGTTTGCACGCCCGGCCGGCCGACATGCTCGCCCGCGAGGCGCGGAAGTGGCAGTCACGAATCGAGCTGGTGGCCGACGCCCAGCGAGCGGACGGCAAGAGCATCCTCGAGGTGCTCACGCTCGCCGCCGAGGCGGGCACGCGGCTGGTGGTGGAGGCGACGGGGCCCGACGCGCGGCAGGCGCTCGAGGCCATCGGCAGTCTCTTCGAGCGCAGGTTTAACGAACAAAACGATCAGGAATCCTGACCGGCGGTGATCGGGCAGGGGCCGGCCACGGCCCCCGGTCGCGGCGGTCGCATGAACGACGACACAACACGAGGAGCCGCTCCCCGCCGCCTGGCGCGGGCCCCGGGATCCGCATCGCATGCCTGCTGCCGCACCGGTCTTCCGGCCACGGCAGCGTGCCGTCGCGATCTCCCGGTCGGCCATCGCAGCCAGCGGACGCGAGGCGCCCGCCATGCTGAAACTTCAGGGAATCGCCGTCTCGCCCGGCGTCACGATCGGCGAGGCTCTCGTGCTCGACGCCGAGGGGTTCCGCATCCCGCGGCGGTTCGTGGAGCGGAGCGCCGTCGACACGGAGCTGGCCCGGCTTGCCGCCGCCGTCGCCGAGGCGACGCGTGAGATCGAGCGGAACCGCGACGCGATCCGCTCCGAGCTCGGCGACCAGTATGCGGCCATCTTCGAGGCCCATCTGGCGATGCTCCACGACGAGCGTCTGCAGCAGGAGCTGACCAGCGCCGTCCGCGACCGCAACTGGTGGCCTGAATACGCCGTGAGCCGCACGCTCCGCCGCTACGCCAAGGCCTTCCAAAACCTCGACAACCACATCGCCCAGCGGGCCCACGACATCTACGACGTGGAGAAGAGCCTGCTGCGGGCGCTCCTCGGCCAGCGGCGGGAAACGCTGGCCTCGATCTCGCAGCCGGTGGTGGTGCTAGCCCACAACCTCACCCCGAGCGAGACGGCCAACCTCGACCGCCGGCTGGTGAAGGGCTTCGCCACCGAGCTCGGCGGCCCCGGCAGCCATACGGCGATCGTGGCCGAGGGGCTGGAGATTCCGGCCGTGGTCGGCATCGGGCCGTTCCTGGCCGACGTGTCCGGCGGGGAGCCGGTGATTCTCGACGGCAATCAGGGGGTGGTGATCCTCCAGCCCGACGAGGAGACGATCGCCCGCTATCGGCAGGAGCTCGAGGCCGCCAAGAGCGTCGCTGCCCGGCTCGGCGCGCTCCGCGACCTGCCCGCGGAGACGACCGACGGCGTCCGCGTGCAGATCACCGGCAACATCGAGTTTCCGGACGAGGCCGAGCACTGCCTCGCCCGGGGCTGCGACGGCATCGGCCTGTACCGCACGGAGTTTCTCTATCTCACGAGCAAGCGGGAGCCGACCGAGGAGGACCACTTCGCGGCCTACCGCGCGGTGGTCGAGGCGATGGCCGGCCGGCCGGTGGTGATCCGCACGCTCGACCTCGGCGCCGACAAGATGCTCACCGAGACGCGGCCCGAGGAGGAGCGAAATCCCTGCCTCGGCCTGCGGAGCATCCGCCTCTCGCTGCGGCAGCTGCCGATCTTTCGCACCCAGCTCCGGGCCATCCTCCGGGCCAGCGCGCTGGGTGACGTGCGGGTGATGTTTCCGCTCGTCTCTACGATCGTGGAGCTGCGGCAGGCGCGGATGGTGCTCGCCGACGTGATGGAGGATCTCGCCGAGCACGGCATCGCGTTCAATCCGAAGATGCCGGTGGGGATGATGGTGGAGACGCCCGCCGCCGTGATGATGCTCGACGTCTTCATCAAGGAGGTCGACTTCGTCTCCATCGGCACCAACGACCTGATCCAGTACACCCTGGCGGTCGATCGGGGCAACAAGGAGGTTGCGGAACTGTACAACGCCTGCGATCCGGCGGTCCTGCGGCTGCTCAGCCGCTCGCTGGACGTGGCGCGGGAGGCCGGCGTGCCGGCCAATGTGTGCGGTCAGATGAGCGGCAGCGTGATGTTCACGCAGCTGCTTCTGGGCTTGGGGCTCCGGCAGCTCAGCGTGCCGGCCAGCGCCATCCCGGAGGTGAAGCAGGTGTGCCGAAGCGTTTCGGTCGCCGACTGCCGCGTGATCGCCGAGAAGGCGCTGGCGATGGACGGGGCGCGGGAGGTGAAGGCCTACCTGCGCGACCAGATGCGTCGCCTGCTCGCCCAGACGGTCGCCTAGGGCGGCCGACAACCAGGAAAGGGACGATACGGATGAAACAGGAAATGCTGATCAATGTGTCGCAGCCGGAGGAGTGCCGGATCGCGATCATGGAGGACGGGCTGCTGGAGGAGCTGTACGTCGAGCGGACCAGCCAGGACAACCTCGTGGGCAACATCTACAAGGGGCGGATCGTCAACATCGAGCCCTCGATCCAGGCGGCGTTCGTCGACTTCGGCGTCGGCCGCAACGGGTTTCTGCACATCAGCGACGTGGAGCCGCAGTACTACCGCCAGGGCGGGCTCGACCCCGACAAGGCCTTCGACATCGAGCCGCCGTCCCGCGGCGGTGAGCCGGCCGAGGCCGACGCGGCCCGCACGGCCACCCGCCGCAAGCCGCGGATCGGTGATCGCCCCCGGGTCAAGCCGCCGATCCAGGACATCCTCCGCCGCGGCGACGAGGTGCTCGTGCAGGTCATCAAGGAGGGCTTTGGCACCAAGGGGCCGACGCTCTCCACCTACATATCGATTCCCGGCCGGTATCTCGTGCTCATGCCCCCGCTGGGCCGCGTGGGCATCTCCAAGAAGATCGACGACGAGCGCGACCGGCGCGTGCTCCGCGACATCATGCTCGACCTGCAGCCTCCCAAGGGCGTGGGCTTCGTGGTCCGCACCGCGGGCACCGAGCGGACGAAGTCGGAGATGGCCCGCGACATGGCCTACCTGCTCAATCTCTGGAAGAGCATCGTGCGGCGGATGCGGAAGTATTCCGCGCCGATCGACATCTACCAGGAGAGCGACATGATCATCCGCACGATCCGTGACATGTTCACGGAAGACGTGGGGCGGATCCTGATCGACGACCCGGCCGCCTATGAGCGGGCCAAGGAGTTTCTCGAGCTCGTGATGCCGAAGTACGCGCCCCGGCTGCAGCTCTATGAGGGCAAGGAGCCGCTCTTCCACCGCTACGGCCTGGAGGAAGAGATCGGAAAGATGTATCAGCGGAAGGTGCCGCTCAAGGGGGGCGGGTCGATCGTCATCGACCAGACCGAGGCCCTGGTGGCGATCGACGTCAACTCCGGCTCGTTCCGCACCGAGAAGAGCGCCGAGGAGAACGCCTATCAGATGAACCTCATCGCGGCCAAGGAGATCGCGCGGCAGCTGCGGCTCCGCGACCTCGGCGGCGTGATCGTCAACGACTTCATCGACATGCGGAAGGAGAAGTATCGCCGCGGCGTGGAGAAGGCGCTGCACGACGCCATGAAGCGGGACCGGGCACGGACGAAGATCCTGCGGACCAGCCCCTTCGGCCTGGTGGAGATGACGCGGCAGCGGATCCGGCCGTCGCTCCGGAAGAGCATCTTCCGCGACTGCCCCACCTGCAGCGGCACCGGCACGGTGAAGACGGCCGAGAGCATGGCGATCGAGGTGATGCGCACGCTCCAGCTCTCCGCCACCCGCGACGACGTGGCCCGGCTCAACGTCACGGTGCACGACGAGGTGGCGACCTGGATCAACAACCGCAAGCGGCGGGAGATCACCCAGTTCGAGGACGAGACCCACATCCAGCTGCACGTCGACGGCAAGGACGGCGTGTCGCCGGAGCACCTGGTCATCGAGGCCTGGGATTCCAACGGCCGTTCGATCCGCTTTCCGTAGGATTTTCTGCCCTCTCGACCGGGCAGGGGAGCGTCGTTATCCTCTGGGACTCGGTTTTTCATCCCCGTTCCCCCTGTCCCGACCGGATTCCAGCCATGGCCAAGGCCGCACCTGACACCACCGCCTCCTCCTCCGCCTCGATGCAGGGCGCTGGCCACGCATACGCCATCGTCGTCGACGGCGGCCGGCAGTACATGGTCCGCGAGGGGCAGGAGTTGGAGATCGACTTCCGCCACCAGGACGACGGCACGCCGGTGCCGGCGGGCAGCGAGGTCGTGTTCGACGACGTGCTGGCCGTGAGTCAGGCCGGCCGGCTCACCCTCGGCAAGCCGAAGGTCAAGGGCGCCAAAGTGAAGGCCGAGGTGCTGGGGCTCGTGCAGGGGGAGAAGATCTACGTGCAGAAGTTCAAGCGGCGGAAGAACTACCGCCGCCGCACGGGCCACCGCTCGCTGGCCACGAAGATCCGCATCGCCAGCATCTCGGCCTGACCCCTCCGTGGCGGGCTGTGTCCACGGCACGGTACGATGCCGGTATGGACATGGCAGACCCGAGTGTCGAGGCCCGGTTCCGTGCCGCCCAGGATGCGCTCCCCGCGCACGTCCGAGTCGCCCGGGCCGCCGCGATGTTCCTCTGGGCTCGCGACCTGATTCGCCGCGAGATCCGCGCCCGTCAGGGCGGCCTGTCGGTGGAGCAGTTGAAGTGGGAGACGGCGATGCGGCTGTACGGCGCCGATGCTGCGTCGCGGCGTCTGATCCAGCGGATGCTCGATCATGTATCCGGCTGAGATCTTTCGTGACACGCTGTCGCGGTTGCTCGCCGTCCTGACCCGTCACGCCGTGCGGTTTCATCTCACCGGCGGCATCACGAGCGTGGCCTACGGCGAGCCGCGGATGACGCAGGATATCGATCTCGTGGTCGACAACCCGGCGCTGGCCCGCTGCCTCGATGCCTTCCTGGCCGCCGCCACGCAGGCCGGCTTCCTACTCGATACCGACGCCGTGCGCAGGGCCGTCGCTGACCGGTCGATGTTTCAGCTCTTCGACCTGGCGGAGGCGTTGAAGATCGACGTCTACCCGCGGGAAATGATTCCCGGTGAATTGGACCGCTCGATCCGGCTCGAGGTCTTCGAGGGCCTGTCGCTCCCGGTGGTGTCGAGACCCGACGCCGCGGCGTCGAAACTGGCGTGGGCGGCGAAGGGAAGCCACAAGAGCCGCCGTGACCTGCGGCAGATCGTGCGGCTCATGCCGGCGGCGGAACGTCCCGAACTCGATCGCCTCGCGGGCCTTCTGGGCCTGAAGACCTTGTTCGCCGAGATTCTCGCTGAACCGGACGAGCTGTCCGGCTAGAGCGCATCTGACTTTGGTGGAGCACCGGCTGCGGGGGCGGCAAAAGTCTCCTCGCTGTGGCCGCGACGGCCACACGCTCGTCGAGCGTTCGCCGCCCCCCTCGCCTACCTATCCCGATGTGTCCGAGCAACGCTACACGTAGGCCAGAACCGCTCTAGAGCGCATCTGACTTTGGTGGAGCACCGGCTGCGGGGGTGGAGGTTCATTCAGGGCCGGGCGCGAAGCCGTTCGAGGATCGGGCTGCCGGGCAGCGGCAGGCGGACGACGACGTCGGTCGTCTTCGCGTCGCCGAGGTGCGGCGACTTTTCCATCCACTCGCCGGCGACGATCGGCGTGGAATAGTCCGTGCCGCCGTCGTCACGGCCGTTCGGGCCGATGCTGGAGAGCAGGTATCCGGCGCCGCGGCGCTCGTAGACGAACGGCCCGCCGCAGAACGGATCGGTCGGCAGTCGGTCCAGATACCGGGGCACGAGATCGTCGAGCCGTTCGGGATACGTGGTCGCTGCGCCGCCGGCAGCGCGGCAAGCCGCCAGGGCCGCCGCCACGCGGGTGAGTTCGAAAAAGGCCTCGCAGCGAGTGACGGTGGCATCGGCTGACGCCATCACGGGACACAGCACCGCATTCAGACGACGTGCGATCCGCCCACTACGGACGCCGCGGTTGAGCAGCAACCGGCAGGTGTCGGCGAGTTTCGCGGCCGGGCCCAGGCCGGAAACGGCAGCCTGCCATCCGGCATCCAGCCGAACGAGTTCTCGCTCACGGTCCTGCCAGGCGGGCACGCGCAGGGCCTGCTCCAGGGCGGCGTACGCGGCGTTGACGTCCTCGAGGATCACGTTGCCGTCGAGGCTGGTGGCGGCAAAGACGTCATCCATCACTTCGACCACATGCTCGAAGTGCTCCCGCCGCTTGCCCCGCGGCGCGGTGCATGCATGGATGACAAAGGCGGCGGAACCGAGCCGATCCAGCGCGATCATCTGCGCATGGGGCGGGAACGGCGGCAGGGCCTCCAGGTCTTGGCTGATCGTCGCCGCGACTTCGGCCGGCAGCCCCGGCGCGTCGAGCAGTTGCAGCGTCGCCGCGCAGGCGGCCCCCGAACAGACCACCGTAATCAGCCGGCCCAGGACCGAGCCGCCGTCCGCCGCCGCGGCCAGCCGGGCGAGACGGTGCATGGCCAGGATATCGCGCCACGCCACGGCCGGCCGGCCGTGGCCCAGGTGCCCCATCGCCCGCAGTTGGAGGACGGTTACGGCCTGCCGCAGCGGTCGGCCCAGATGCAGACCGGAGGACAGGACGGAGTCGCGGTTGCCGCGGAGCAACGTCGGGTTGGGAAGATAGAGTCGCGGTCGCCGAGATGCCTCGCGCAGCAGGTCGAGCCGACCAGCGTGCGCCGCGAGCCAGGCGTCGAGTGCCGGCAGGTCGGCGGCCCGCCAGGGGTGGTTGCGGGCGGCGTCGATCACGTCGAAGGGCGTGATGGATGTCGCCTCTGCGGGAACGCGGTCGGCCAGGATGCCTTCGATGGCCGCCCTGATCCCGGTATCTCTGCTGAGGGCATCGGCCTGAAACGCTTCCGGCGGCGGAGACGGCACGTCGATTCCAAGTTCCTGGCAGACCGCCGGCAGATCGGCGTCGTCGAGTTCCAGCGGCCAGAGGGCCATGAGGAGCGGCACGGCGGCGTTGTCGTCCGGGGGCGTACCGCGGCCGGCGCGGGCCAGCACGTGGGCCGCGTAGTCGGGCAGGCCGTCGGCCGCCAGCGGTTCCGTGATCAAGGTCGTTGCGGGCGACACGACGATCGGCGTGTCGGGCCCGAAGAGCCCGTAGAGTGGTGTCGCCACAACGACGAGCACGAGCCCGGCCAGGATCCAGCGAAGGTCCTGGTACCAGCGGGGGCGGCGGTTCGGGGGCGGTGCGTCGGCCATGCCGCGGACCCTACCCGTCACAGCCCCAGGCCGGCCAGCGGGCCGCCGCGGCGGCACAGTTCATCCACGCGGGCGGACACGGATGGATCCTCCTCGCAGGGGGGCGCGTGGTGCGGCTTGAGGCGGGAGTCGATGACCAGCGGCCCGCGGCAGCCCCAGTGCTTGTGGTGCGTGAAGGACTCGACGCCATGCACGTCGGCGGCCGGGTTCGACCGCGTGAACGTGACCCAGAGGAAGTTCTCCAGGCTCGCAGCAGTGAAGGCGGCGTCGTCCACGACCACGACCAGCGGAAACGCCCGCAGCGGATGATCGGGACCGATGGCCGCGCAGAATCGCTCCATGTCGGCCGCCCAGGGCGCGGCGGCGGCCTGCGCCCAGATCGCCGCGTCGCTCTCCGCGGCGAGCGAGGGCCGTGGCTCGATCCGCGGGCCGGCCACGGCCACGACGCCCGGCAGGCAGACGCGGGCATCCGTGAACCCGGGGGGCAGCGTCACGTCGGCCGGCAGGGATGTCGGGAGGGCGCGGATCGCAGGGCCGCGGGCGGCGACCACGAGCTTCGAGCCGGCGTTGAAGCCGGAGCCCGAGTAGTCGAGCGTGTCGATCGTGGTCTCGGTATGGAAGTGGCAGTCGCGCCGCCAGTCGGCCCGGGCGAGGAGCCATTCCAGGAACGGGCGGATGTCGTGGGCGTCGAGGCCGGGGGCGTCGCCGCCGTTGACGATGAACAGGTACTTGGCGAGCGAGAGCTGCCCCTGGCCGAGGATCGCGGCGGCCTGCGTGAGCAGCTCGGCGGGGCGGCCCGACGACTTCCAGGGCATGTACCGCTCGCTGCCCACGGCGAGGAGCAGGGGATGGACGCCCGAGGCGTCGACCGCATGGACGCTCGACACGCCCGGCAGCACGGTGGGGATCACGGGGCCGGTGAGCTCGTGGACGAGCCAGCCGAAGAGGGTGTCTTCCTGGGGCGGCCGGCCGACGACGGTCACCGGCCAGATCGCCCCTGCCCGGTGCCAGACGTGATCCACCCGCATGAGCGGAAACTCGTGGCGGCGGGCGTAGTAGCCGAGGTGGTCGCCGAACGGACCTTCGGGCTTGGTCTCGCCGGGCATGACCGTGCCTTCGATGACGAAGTCGGCGTCGGCGTAGATCGCGGGGCGGTCGCGGCGGGCGATCATCGGGATCCGGTGGCCGGCGAGCGCGCCGGCGAACGTCAGTTCGGAGAGGCCCTCGGGCAGCGGCATCACCGCCGAGACGGCCAGGGCCGGCGAGCCGCCCACGAACACGTTCACTTTCAGGGGCTCGCCCCGGCGCAGCGCCGCGGCGTGATGCAGGCCGATGCCGCGGTGCAGCTGGTAGTGGAGGCCCACCTCACGGTCGGCCGCGTAGTCGTTGCCGGCGAGTTGCACCCGGTACATGCCGAGGTTCGACCGCCGCGTGCCCGGATGGTCGGGGTCTTCGGTGTAGACGCAGGGCAGCGTGACGAACGGGCCGCCGTCGCCCGGCCATCCGGTGACATGTGGCAGCCGTGAAAGCGGGATGTTGCCCGCGAGCACCGCGCCCGTCCGCACCCGCTTGGGCAGCGTGGTCAGACCGTCGAGCGGGGAACGCCAGTAGCGGAGGGGATTCCGCAACGCGACCGTGGGATCGATCTTCAGCTCGACCAGCCGTCGCACGCGGTCGAGCGTGTCGGCGAAGATCCGCTCGATCCGCACCTTCGTGCCGTAGAGGTTGACGAGCACCGGAAAGTGGGTGCCCCGCGGCCGCGTGAAGAGCACTGCCGGGCCCCCCGCCCGGAACAGCCGCCGCTGGATTTCGGCGATCTCCAGGTGCGGGTCGACCGGATGCTCGACGACGACGGCCCGCCGCTCGGCGACGAGCGCATCGACACATGCCTGAAGCGAGCGAAATCCCATGGGCAGAACAGGAACGGGTGTCGGCCGCCGAAATTGGGTACCTTAATCTCCACAGTTATAGGCATCACCAGGTCTCACGACGGGAGAATTCGTTTCATGGTCAGTCTCGCCAGCACCTATGAAGGCGGCCTCCGCTGCCGCGCCCTCCACGGCCCCTCCGGCACCACGCTCGTCACCGACGCCCCCGTGGACAACCACGGCAAGGGGGAGAGTTTTTCGCCTACCGACCTCGTGGCCACGGCCCTGGGTGCCTGCATGATGACGGTGATGGGCATCGTCGCGGAGCGGCACGGCATCGACCTCACGGGCATGAAGGCCGAGACGGTGAAGGAAATGACGAAGCAGCCGCCCCGCCGGATCGCCTCGCTCCGCACGCGGATCACGGTGCCGCTGCCGGCCGACCATCCCCAGCGGACGGCGCTCGAGAACGCCGCCCATGCCTGCCCCGTGCATGGGAGCCTGCATCCGGAGATCGACGCGGCGGTGGAGTTCGTGTGGGTCGGTTGACGCGGGCGGTCCGCGCCGAGCGCGGCCCGGTGGTCGAGGCGGTCGGGCTGCCGCTGGTCGACCTCGTTCCCTGACGCTTCGGAGCGTGTCATGGCCGACCTGTTCTCCGCATCACGGGCCGCGAACGTCGCCCGGGCGGCGCCGCTCGCCGCGCGGATGCGGCCGCGGCGGCTGGCCGCATACGTGGGCCAGGAAAAGGTCATCGGCCCGGGCAAACTCCTGCGGCGGCTGATCGAGGCCGACCGGCTCGGGTCGGTGATCCTCTATGGGCCGCCGGGCGTCGGTAAGACGACGCTCGCCGAGATCATCGCCCACGAGACACGGCGCCGGTTCGTGGAGCTTTCGGCCACGGCTGCGGGCGTGAAGGACGTCCGCGACGTGCTCGATGCCGCCCGCCGCCGGCTCGAGGACGACGGCCAGCGGACCTGCCTGTTCATCGACGAGATTCACCGCTTCAACAAGGCGCAGCAGGACGTGCTCCTGCCCGACGTGGAGAACGGCGTCATCGCGCTCATCGGCGCGACCACGCAGAACCCGTTCTTCGCCCTGACCTCGGCGCTCGTCAGCCGGAGCCGGATCTTCGAACTCGAGAGCCTGTCCGCCGCCGACATCGCCACGCTCCTCGACCGGGCGGTCGCCGACCGGGAGCACGGCCTCGGCGGCGAGCAGGTCATGCTCCTGCCCGAGGCCCGCGACTTTCTCGTCGCGACCTCCGACGGCGACGCGCGGCGGGCGCTCGGAGCGCTCGAGGTGGGCGTGCTCTCCACGGCCGACCGGCCGCTCGTGTTCACGCTCGACCTGGCCCGCGAAAGCGTGCAGCGCAAGGCGCTGCGGTACGACGCCGGGGACACGCACTACGACTGCGCCAGCGCCCTGATCAAGAGCATCCGGGGCAGCGATGCCGATGCGGGGCTGTATTGGCTGGCCCGGATGCTGGAGGGGGGCGAGGACGTGCGGTTTTTGGCCCGGCGGCTCGTGATCCTCGCCAGCGAGGACGTCGGCAACACCGACCCGCGGGCCCTGTTGATCGCGGTGGCGGCGATGCAGGCCACGGAGTTCGTCGGCCTGCCGGAGTGCCAGCTCACGCTCGCGCAGGCGGTGACGTACCTGGCGTTGGCCCCCAAAAGCAACGCCTGCACGACCGCCATCGCAGCCGCCCGGCGGGACGTCCGTGAGCAGGCGGTGATCCCGGTGCCGCGGCACCTCCAGGACAGGCACTACGCGGGGGCCAAGCGGCTCGGCCACGGGCAGGGCTACGAATATTCCCACGACGCTCCCGACGGGATCGCGGCCCAGGACTACCTGGGCGTGGAGAAGCGGTACTACGAGCCGACCGACCGGGGCCTGGAGCGGGATCTGGGCGAGCGGCTCGCCGAGATCAGGCGGCGGCTTCACGAGGGTCGCCAGGGCGGGCCCGAGCCGTCGTGAGCTCTCCGGCGACGGCGGCCGTGAGCACCGCCTCCAGTCGCTCCAGCGCCCGCGCCGCCGCCGCACCGTCGAGCACGCGGTGGTCGGCGATGAGCGTGACGAGGCAGCGGCCGTCCGGCTCCAGCGGACCGTAGGCGATGCTCGTGGTGCAGAGCGTGGGATGAAAGCGGTTGAAGGCCTGCTGCCCGGCGAGCGTGGAGAGGCTGAACGTACCGATTCGCGACGGCCGCTTGGGGGAGGTCGAGTTGGCGTTCCAGCGGAGGATCGTGCGGCGCACGGGCCCGGGCATCATCTCCAGTTCCAGCTGCCGCTTGAACATCTCCTCGATCGGCCGTGTCGTGCAGGCCTGGACGAAGGCCTGGATCTCGGCGAGTGGCAGCGCCTCGGGCCGTGGCAGGCGGGCGAAGCACAGCCGCTCGTCTGCGCCGTCGGTGCGGTTCACGGCCAGGGTCGCCACGCTCTCGCTCGATGTCGCCAGCCGGGGCCGGAGGCCGCGGACGAACCACGTGCGGAGCACCGGCAGCTCGCGGGCCACGAGCCCATACGCCTTGAGAAACACCGCCGCCCACCCGATCCGCGTGGCCGCGGCGGCGCGGGCCTCGGCTACGGGGCCGAGTCGGAGCACGCGGTCTACGGGAAAGAGCGGAATATCGCGGGCGACGATCGCCACGTCGGCCACGCAGCCGCGATGACCGGAAACCGGCGCGGTGGTGACGGTCGGGGGCATGGCGGGATTGGAGCGTCTTTTCAGAGGCGATGAAATGGCAGTTGCCGGCCGCCGCCCCCCGTTTCGGGCCGTTTCCCCGGTGCATCCGCGGCCTGCCGGCGTGCGAAACCATGGATGTGGCCTGGATTTGTCCGGCTGCCGGACGGGATATGCTCGGACTCGTACACTCTCGCCCCCCGCGACCGCACGAGCCGCATCATGCCCCGCACCGGGATCCTTGCCGACGTGGCCGCCGGTCGGAGTGAGGCCATGGAGGCGTGCATCGCGGAGTTCGGTGGCATGGTCTGGTCGTTGGCCTTGAAGATGTCGCCGAGCCGCGAAGACGCCGAGGAGGGCGTGCAGGAGGTGTTCATCGACGTGTGGCGACATGCGTCCCGGTACGATCCCGCCGTGTCGTCGGAGGCGACGTTCGTGGCGATGATCGCCCGCCGGCGGCTCATCGACCGCCACCGCCGCCGCGCCAGCCGCCCGTTGTTCACGAGCCTGGAGTCTTCCTTCCCCATGCCCGCGCCCGTCGCCACCAGCCCGCTGGAGATCGCCGACGAGGCCGCCCGCGTCCTTCGCTGCCTCGACCGCCTGCGACCCGAGGAGCGCCGCGTGCTCGAACTCGCCCTCGGCGAAGGGCTCACGCAGGCGGCGATCGCGGACCGTACCGGCCTGCCTGTCGGCACCGTCAAGTCACACGCCCGGCGCGGCCTCATCCGGCTGCGGCAGCTCGTCGCGGAGGATTGCGCGACGACCATGGCCATCTCATGAAGGAAGGAAGCGACATGCACGACCTGAACAAAGCACTGGAGGCAGCCGCCGAGCGGCTCCGCGAACTGCTCGCCGACAGGGCCGCGTTCGGCCTCGACGCCGCCACGGAACGCGAACTTGCGGACCTGCTGCGCGACCATCCGGCCGAGGATGCCGAGGCGTTTGACCGGATCGCCGCGGCGGTGGCCGTGGCGACGGGCGACGCCGCCGAGCTGCCCGCGGCGGTGCGGGCGCGGTTGCGTGACGACGCGCGGCGGTTTCGGTCGCCGGCGGCGAGTCCACGTGCCGGCCGGTGGATCGCCGTCGCGATGGCGGCGTTGGCGACGGCCGCGAGCCTGCTGCTGCTGATCGGACGTCGTCACGAGCCGGTGGCTCCGCCGCCGTCCCGCGCAGCCGAGCCGCCCGCAGTGGCGGCGAAGATCGCCCCGACTCCGGCCGTGCAGCGCGCGGAACTGCTCGCCACCGTGGCCGACGCCGTCCGCCTCGACTGTGCGGCTGCTGCCGATGCCGGTTCCGGCACGCGGCAGGCCCATGGGGACGTCGTCTGGAGTCCGTCCCGGCAACGCGGTTTCCTGCGGATTGGCGGCCTGACCCCCAACGACCCGGCCCGAAGGCAGTATCAGGTGTGGATCGTGGACGGCGACCGCGGCACGCCGGTTCCCGGTGGCGTGTTCGACGTCGCCGGTGCGGATGGCGACGTGGTCGTGCCGATCCTGCCGCGGGGGTTCGTGCAGGGGCCGACGATGTTCGCCGTCACGGTGGAGCTGCCCGGCGGGGCCGCCGACGCCGGCTTCGACCGCGACCGGGTCGTGGCCCGCGCCGAGTGAGCCATCAGCGGATCCGGGCGGCGGGCGCCGCCGTCAGTGCGACGATCAGGACGCCGGCGGATGCCGTGCCGCCGATCGTACCGGCTTGACCGGTTTCGTGGCGGCTACACTGGTCCGGCATGCGAGCCGTGGTGCAGCGCACGACCGAGGCGGAGGTGACGATCGCCGGCGAACTGTCCGGCCGGATCGCCCGGGGGCTGGTCGTGCTCGTGGGCGTGGAGGCGGGCGACATGGAGGCCGACGCCGACTGGCTGGCCCGCAAGATCGCCGCCCTGCGAATCTTCGCCGACGAGGCGGGAAAGATGAACCGCGACGTCCGCGAAGTCGGCGGTGAGACGCTCGTGATCAGCCAGTTCACGCTTCACGCGAGCACCCAGAAGGGCAACCGGCCGAGTTTCATGCGGGCGGCGCGGCCCGAGGAGGCCGTGCCGCTCTACGAGCGGTTCTGCGCGACGCTCGAGGCCGAGATGGGGCGGCCCCCGGCCCGCGGCGTATTCGCGGCCGACATGCGGGTGAAACTCGTCAACGACGGCCCGGTGACGATCGTGATCGACTCCCGGCGGCCGGAGTAGATGGCGGCCCGCCGCGTGGTATGATTTACGGTCGTCGCGGCGGCCGCAGGGCCGCCGCCGCGCGGTGGCTATAGCTCAGTTGGTTAGAGCATCGGTTTGTGGTACCGAGGGTCGCGGGTTCGAGTCCCGTTAGCCACCCTGAAAAACGGGTCCATCGGGGATTTTTGTGGGTAGCTCCGTAGGGGAGAATGCGGCCTTCCCCAGGAGGCAAGGCGCATGTTCGACACGGAGCTCTACCAGCAGGTTCTTGGCTTGACAGCCCCTTGGAAGGTGACGGACGTGAGGCTCGACGTCGAGTCGACCGAGATCCACGTCCACGTCGAGCATCCCGAGGGCTGCCGCTGGAACTGCCCGCATTGTAGCCGTGAACTGGCCTGCTACGACC